>SAMEA3663297__coassemble_853_pt1 | contig 13182 bp, 9 predicted proteins | sample SAMEA3663297__metabat2_low_PE_003 | metagenome-assembled genome bin SAMEA3663297 (sample SAMEA3663297) | pig gut metagenome | biome: pig gut; feature: pig-associated habitat; material: faeces | place: China | collected 2013
GGCCTACTTCCCGTTCATCGAGAACCTGTCATACAACCAGTTCGCTGGATGTGACGCTGACGTTAAAAGGTGGAGGAAAGGTCGCTTTGGAACTGCTGGATGCTGCCGGCAAACAGGTGGCTACAGCAACGGCTAACGGCAGCGGAACAGTACGTATGGATGTGGAGAATCCGCAGAAATGGACAGCAGAGACTCCGTACCTCTATACACTCTGTGCTACCATGCAGGGTGCTACCGAGGTGATTCCTGTCAAGGTGGGATTCCGGAAGATTGAGTTGAAGAATGCCCAGTTGTTGGTGAACGGCCAGCCTGTACTCTTCAAGGGAGCCGACCGTCACGAACTGGATCCAGACGGTGGTTATGTCGTATCGCCGGAACGGATGATCCAGGATATACAGATTATGAAGCAGTTCAACATCAATGCCGTGCGTACCTGCCACTATCCCGATGACAACCTGTGGTACGACTTGTGTGACCAGTACGGTATCTATCTGGTGGCTGAGGCCAACGTGGAATCACACGGCATGGGTTATAAGGAACAGACGTTGGCTAAGAATCCTGCTTATAGGAAAGCGCATCTGGAACGCAACCAGCGCAATGTGCAACGCGGCTACAACCATCCCAGCATCATCTTCTGGTCGCTCGGCAACGAGGCCGGTTATGGCGAGAACTTTGAAGCCGCTTACGATTGGGTGAAGGCAGAAGACCATAGCCGTGCCGTACAATATGAACAGGCACGCAAGGATGGAAAGACTGACATCTATTGTCCGATGTACTTGGGCTACGACGGCTGTGAAGCATACTGCAAGGATGATACTTACCAGATGCCTCTGATTCAATGTGAATATGCCCACGCTATGGGTAATTCGCAGGGCGGATTCAAGGAGTATTGGGATCTCATCCGCAAGTACCCCAAGTATCAGGGCGGATTTATTTGGGACTTTGTAGACCAGTCGGTACGTTGGACTGGTAAGAACGGAAAGACCATCTATGCATATGGCGGCGACTTCAACCGCTTCGATGCCAGTGACAATAACTTCTGCGACAACGGTCTGATCAGCCCTGACCGTGTGCCCAATCCGCACATGTACGAAGTCGGACATATCTATCAGAATATCTGGACCTCGGCTGTAGACCTGCAACAAGGTGAAATCAGCGTCTTTAATGAAAACTTCTTCCGCGACCTTTCGGCTTACTATATGGAATGGCAATTGTTGAAAGGTGGCAAGGTTGTGCGTACCGGTAGGGTAGACAACCTGAACGTAGCTCCTCAGCAGACGGCCAAAATCAAACTGGATTTAGGCAAGACCTGCCAATGTTCCGAGTGGCTGCTGAATGTGATCTATAAACAGAAAAACCGCGAGGGCTTGTTGCCTGCCGGACATGTAGTGGCCAAGAACCAGTTGGTGGTGAATGCGTACAAGGCTCCTTCCATGGAATTGAAGAACTGTGAACTGAGCAATATAGAGACGGTGGCACCTGTGGTGGCTGAGAATGACAAGAACTACCTCATCGTGAACGGTGAACACTTTACGGCCGAGTTCGACAGACAAAACGGATTCTTAAGCAGATATGTAGTGAATGGTGTGGAGATGATTCAAGAGGGTGAGGCACTGACTCCTAACTTCTGGCGTGCTCCGACTGACAATGATCTTGGAGCCAACTTGCAACGTAAATACGCTCCGTGGAAAAATCCGGAGATGAAACTCACCTCACTGAACCAACGGACAGAGAACAAGCAGGTAGTGATTGAGGCTGCCTATGAGATGCCAACTGTATCAGCTGTCCTGAAGCTGACCTATACCATCAACAACCGTGGTGCCGTGAAGGTGACTCAGAAAATGACGACCGACAAAAATGCCGAAGTGCCCAGTATGTTCCGTTTTGGTATGCAGATGCCAATGCCACGCTCGTTTGAAACCATTGAATATTATGGACGTGGCCCTGTTGAAAATTATGCTGACCGCAATCATTGTACGGATTTGGGTATCTACCGCCAGAGCGTAACTGAACAGTTCTATCCTTATATCCGTCCGCAAGAGAACGGTACCAAGACGGATATCCGTTGGTGGAAAATGCTGAATCCTGCAGGCCGTGGCATCCGTATTGTAGCTGCTGCTCCTTTCTCGGCATCAGCACTGCATTACACCATTGATTCGTTAGACGAGGGATTGGAGAAGGGTCAGAGACACTCTCCAGAGGTGGAGGAAGCCAATCTGACCAACCTCTGCATTGATTTGAAGCAGACTGGACTGGGGTGTGAGGATAGCTGGAGACGCATTACTCGTCCGGAGTATCAGGTGCCTTATGCAGACTATGAGTTTACGTTTATTCTGACTCCCGTAGAGAACGCAGTCGGACTGGAATAACCGGTCAGAAATAGGGGAACTCTACTCTGTGTGAAAACAAATCACCCACGTTGCAACGTCGCGTTGTTGCGTGGGTGATTTTAATTTATTACTTTTGCGTCCGATACTTTTCAAAATATGGTTATGGCAAAGAAAAATAGTTCAACGGAAAAAAATATGCAAAAAGAGGCCGGCAAGCCTTGGATTGGAAAACGGATGACGGGGGCTTTCAGGAATGAAACGTTCCACTTTATCGTAGGACTGCTATTGGTCATCTTTGCAGTCTATTTGTTGCTGGCCTTCTCCTCCTTCTTCGTAACGGGAGCTGCCGACCAAAGTGTCATTGATGGTAGTACGGCGCAGGAGTTGGCCGCTACTGATAATGGCGTGAAGAACTATGCAGGCAGTCGGGGAGCCCAGCTGGCCAGCTACCTGATCAACGACTGTTTTGGTATCGCTTCATTCTTCATTCTGATTTTCTTGGCAGTAGCTGGTTTGAAACTGATGCGGGTGCGGACCATCCGCTTGTGGCGTTGGTTTATCTCCTGTTCATTGTTGCTCATTTGGTTCTCTATCTTTTTCGGCTTTGCCTTTCAGGCACAATACGAAGGCTCTTTTATCTATTTGGGTGGTTTGCACGGATATAATGTAAGTCGCTGGCTGGCATCGCAGGTAGGGGCACCGGGCGTTTGGCTTATCTTACTGGCAACGGCTCTCTGTTTCTTTATCTATATCAGTGCCCGTACCATTGATTGGTTACGTGATGTGTTCCGACTCAGCTTTATGAAGCGGAAACCGAAGGACAAGCCCTCTTCGTCGGAGCCCCCTCAGGTGGCAGAAGGGGAGGTCCCCGAGGAGTTTACTGATTCATGGACAGCAAAGGGACGAAAGAAGGACGTTCCTGTGGAAACAGAGCCTAACGTGCCGTTTGAAGCAACAGAGGAGAAGGCGGAAGAAGAGAAATCGGCTACGGAAATCATGTTGGAAGTAGATGAACAGGCGAAGCGTAAGGTTAGAGAGGATGTAGAGGTGCCCATGACCATCGATACACCGGAGTCCGAGCCCTCTTCCCCTTTTGAGGAAGAGGCAGCCCCTCAGGAACCTGCTTTTGAAGTGGAGGCTGCCGAAGAAGATGAATACAGGGCTCCGGATATGGAACCATACAATCCGCGTCTTGACTTGGAGAACTACCATTTCCCCACCATTGATCTGATGAAGCATTTTGACGATGACGCTCCTTCCATTGATATGGTTGAACAGACCGCCAACAAGGATCGCATTGTATCGACTCTGCGTAGTTTTGGCATTGAGGTGAGCAGCATTAAGGCGACGGTCGGTCCTACGGTGACGCTCTATGAAATCACATTGGAGCAAGGCATCCGTATCTCGAAAGTGAAAGGACTGGAGGATGACATTGCCTTGAATCTGGCCGCACTGGGCATTCGTATCATTGCACCGATACCGGGTAAAGGTACCATCGGTATAGAGGTGCCCAATGCAAATCCGAAGATTGTCTCCGGGCAGAGCATCATCGGTAGTAAGAAATTTCAGGAATCAACCTTCGAATTGCCTATTGCCTTAGGTAAAACCATCACCAATGAAGTCTTTATGGTGGATTTGGCCAAGATGCCCCACATCCTGGTGGCCGGTGCTACGGGACAAGGTAAGTCTGTGGGACTGAATGCCATCATCACTTCGTTGCTCTATAAGAAACACCCATCGGAACTGAAGTTTGTGCTGGTCGATCCCAAGAAAGTGGAGTTCAGCATCTATTCGGTGATTGAAAACCATTTTCTGGCCAAACTGCCGGATGAGGCAGAACCTGTTATCACCGATGTGACCAAGGTGGTGCAGACATTGAACTCGATTTGTGTGGAGATGGATACGCGGTATGATCTGTTGAAAGCTGCCCATGTTCGTAACGTCAAGGAGTATAACCAGAAGTTTATCGAACGCCGCCTGAATCCGGAGAAAGGGCACAAGTTCATGCCGTACATTGTGGTGGTTATCGATGAATTCGGTGACTTGATTATGACGGCCGGCAAGGATGTGGAGTTGCCGATAGCCCGTATCGCCCAGTTGGCTCGTGCCGTGGGCATCCACATGGTCATTGCTACCCAGCGTCCAACCACCAACATCATTACGGGTACTATCAAAGCGAACTTTCCGGCCCGCATCGCATTCCGTGTCATGCAGATGATAGACTCACGCACCATCCTCGACCGTCCGGGAGCCAACCAACTGATTGGTCGGGGCGATATGCTCTTTTCGCAAGGCGGTGATCCGGTACGTGTGCAGTGTGCCTTTATCGATACCCCCGAAGTGGAGGAGATTACCAAATACATTGCCGTCCAGCAGGGATATCCTACCGCATTCTATCTGCCTGAATATGTGGATCCCAATGACTCGGGCAATGATTTGTCGGAAGTGGATATGGGACATCTGGATCCGCTCTTTGAGGAAGCTGCCCGCTTGATTGTAGTACATCAGCAAGGTTCTACCTCGTTGATACAGCGCAAGTTCTCTATCGGATACAATCGGGCAGGACGCCTGATGGACCAGCTGGAGAAGGCTGGTATCGTGGGACCTGCACAGGGTAGTAAACCGCGCGAAGTCTTTTGTGTGGATGAAATGGATTTGGAACAACGGCTGAACAACTTGCAGTCGTAAACAGTAATAGATTCACCCAATAAATCGTGATATGAAAAAGATTGGATGTTGGATGTGGCTTTGTCTTCTGTTGTGGGTCAGCTGTATGCCTCTTTGGGCACAACAGGAATCAGCCCGGGAGATACTTGACCGTACGGCTGAAACCATTCGGTCTGCGGGAGGTGTGAAGGTTTTGTTTACCGTGCAGACATCTGATGGTGACCGGCAGACCGGTTGCATCCGTCTACAGGGAGACCGGTTCCGTCTGGAGGCAGGGGGCATCATCACTTGGTTTGATGGACATACGCAGTGGACCTATCTGCCTTCCAGCGAAGAGGTGAACGTTTCGGAACCTTCGCCTGAAGAGTTACAGACACTCAATCCCTACGCTTGGCTTTCTCTCTATAACAAGGGGTATAAACTTAAGCTGGGAAAGGTTGACAATCCTGCCTTTAGCGGATGTCACAAGGTGGTGCTGACGGCCGAAGACCGACAGCAGGAACTGCAGTGCATCATTCTATATGTCTCGAAAGAGAATGGCCGCCCCGCCCGTATCAGCATGGCGCAACGGGGAGGAGGAACAGCACTGATCGTGATTGATTCGTTTGAAGGCGGACAGACATATACCGAGGGGGACTTCCGCTTCGAACCGAAGGAGTATCCGATGGCCGAGGTGGTAGACCTGCGATGAAACAGAACTTATCAACTGACTATAAATCCTAATAACTACATGATATGGAAACAGAAAAAGTAAAATGTCTGATTATCGGATCCGGTCCCGCCGGCTATACGGCGGCCATCTATGCCGGACGTGCCAATCTTTCGCCGGTGCTTTATGCTGGTTTGCAGCCCGGAGGGCAGCTGACTACCACAACTGACGTGGAGAACTTTCCTGGTTATCCGCAAGGCATTGCCGGTCCGGAACTGATGGAAGACTTGCGCAAACAAGCCGAACGTTTCGGAGCGGATATGCGCAACGGCATTGTGACGGCTACCGACCTGGGACAGGCTCCTTACCAGGTAACTATGGATGATGGCAAGGTGATTGAAACCGAGACTTTGATTATCGCCACAGGAGCTACGGCCAAATACTTGGGACTGGATGATGAGAAGAAATATGCAGGCATGGGTGTGAGTGCTTGCGCTACCTGTGACGGATTTTTCTATCGGAAAAAGGTGGTTGCTGTGGTAGGTGGCGGAGACACGGCCTGCGAGGAAGCTGTCTATCTGGCTGGTCTTGCCCGCAAAGTATATCTGATTGTACGCAAGCCTTATTTGCGTGCTTCGCAAATCATGCAAGAGCGTGTGATGAACAATGAAAAGATTGAAGTACTCTTCGAACACAATGCTGTCGGCTTGTTTGGCGAAGATGGGGTAGAAGGTGTCCATCTGGTGAAACGAATGGGACAGGCTGATGAGGAACGATACGACGTGGCTATCGACGGCTTTTTTCTGGCTATCGGGCACAAACCGAATTCAGATGTATTCAAACCGTGGGTTGAGACGGATGAAGTAGGGTATATTGTGACGGAAGGTAGCACGCCTCGTACAAGGGTGCCCGGTGTCTTTGCGGCAGGTGACGTTGCCGATCCTCATTATCGTCAGGCTATCACCGCTGCTGCCAGTGGCTGCAAGGCTGCTATCGAGGCCGAACGATTCTTATCTGCGAAGGGGCTGATTTAAAAAGTGATGCTATGCAAGTTTCAGATTTGCTGAAACTTTCATAGCACACTTATTTATTGAATTCTTATCCTATTTTACTGATCTTTTTCAACTTCTCCTCGTCTATGAGTTTGATTTTACGTCCGTCAATGGCAATGAGGTGTTCCGTTGCAAACTGCGAAAGGGTGCGTATGGCATTTGATGTCGTCATGTTTGAAAGGTTGGCCAAATCCTCGCGCGACAGGTAGATACTGAGTGTTGAACCATCCTCCTCCAGTCCATAGCTCTCTTTGAGGAAGAGTAGTGATTCCGCCAATCGGCCACGGATGTGTTTCTGTGTCAGGCTGACGGTGCGTTCGTCTGCCATTCCAAGGTCATTCGAAAGCAATTTGATGAAGAAAAGGGCCAGCTCGTTGTTCTGTTTCAGCAGGGTGACGATGGTTGTCATTGGGATGAGACAGATGGTGGATGGCTCAAACGCAGCTGCAGCGGTTACATAGTCTTGTCCGGAGAAGTAGGCCCGATATCCGAAATACTCTACGGGCTTTATCATACGGATAATCTGGCTGCGTCCTCCTACACCATCCTTGTAAACTTTTACCTTACCACTTAACAGACACATCAGATGGGTGGGGGTCTCGCCCTCACAATGTATAATCTCATTCTTCTTGTAGTTCTGGAGTATAAAGTGGTTGGACAAGCATTCCCGCTGTTCCTCATTCAGGTGTTGCCACATGTCGGCAATAAGCTCCGAAACCTCTATGTTGGATAAGTTTACTTTAACCATAACTGCTGCAAAACTGTGTTATACAGCACAAAAATAGGAAGAAAAAATGATTTATTGCAAGTTTGCGGCAAAAATGTGAATATTTTGCCTATAAAATGTTAATTGATGTGTGATAAAAGCAGAAATAATGGCTGATTTGTCGGATGATGCGGAGAGTGGGCTTCATAGAAAATACGGAATGTAAATAAAACAGGCACAGAACCTGCTTCCCATCAGACGGGGGAGTAAAAGGTGCTGTGCCTCTGTTTTCTGTTCCGAAACGGGCGGATGATGATAGCCGCCCGTCAGTCTGTTATTTGGTGAACAGCAGTTCCCTATACTTGGGCAACGGCCATATCTCATCGTCAATCTCCATCTCCAAATGGTCGATGTGCTCGCGGATGCTTTCCAAGTAGGGGCGGACGTTCTCCTCGTAGGCAAAGGCTTTTTCCTTGAAACTCTCCTTGTGGTTGGCCACTTTGCGGGCAGCGGTCATCTCGCGCACTTCCATCTTGATAGCTGTTACCCGATGGGAGATTTCCCGAATCAGCTCTTTGCGGTCGGCACTCAGCAAATCGTACTCTTCTGTCGAGAAAGTCTCCCTAAGTCCTCGCAAATTCTCCAGCAATCGGTTTTGATAGATGACGGCAGTGGGAACAATGTGGTTGATTGCCAAATCACCCAGTACACGGCTCTCTATCTGCATCTTCATGGTGTATTTTTCCAGTTCCACTTCGAGCCGGCACGCCAGCTCTGTCTCGTTGAAGATGCGTTCACCAATCAATACGTTGCGTGACTGGTTGTCCATGTAGTGCATCAAGGCTTCCGGTACATGGCAGATATTGGTCAATCCACGTCGGGCTGCCTCTTCCTTCCATTCGGCCGAATAGCCGTCGCCTTCAAACCGGATGGGTTCGGAGGCAATGATGGTCTCCTGTAGCAGGCGGAATAGTGCCTCTTCCTTGCTCGCACCCTCTTCCATCAGTTTGTCGACAGAGATGCGGAACTCATTCAATTGGTTGGCCATGGCTGCATTGATAGCAATCATGGCAGCGGCACAGTTGGCGGAAGAGCCAGCAGCACGGAATTCAAAACGATTGCCGGTAAAGGCAAAAGGAGAGGTCCGGTTGCGATCGGTCGTATCCAATAGAATCTCAGGAATGCGTCCGATACCCAGTTGCAAGGTTCGCTTCTCCTCGGCTGTCAAGTGGCTGTTGTTCACCTGTCTGGCTATTTCGTCAAGTATGGATGAGAGTTGTTTGCCCAGAAAGATGGAGAGAATAGCCGGAGGAGCTTCGTTAGCTCCCAAGCGGTGGCTGTTACCAGCACTCATGATAGAAGCACGTAGCAGGTCCTGATTCTTGTACACCATCATCAGTACATTCACTAAGAAGGTGAGGAAGAGCATGTTGCTCTTTGGATTCTTTCCCGGAGCAAACAGGTTGATGCCTGTATCGGTGCAAAGTGACCAGTTGTTGTGTTTGCCCGAACCGTTCACGCCGCTGTAGGGTTTCTCGTGCAGCAGCACGACAAACTTATGTTTGCGGGCGATGCGCTTCATCAGATCCATTACCAGCTGGTTGTGGTCGTTGGCCAGATTGACATTCTCAAAGATGGGAGCCAGTTCAAACTGGTTGGGTGCCACCTCGTTGTGACGGGTTTTCACGGGAATGCCCAATTTGTGGCATTCTATCTCCAGCTCTTTCATGAAGGCGGTGACACGTGGAGGGATGGAGCCGAAGTAGTGGTCCTCCAATTGCTGGTCCTTGGCAGAGGAATGCCCCATCAATGTACGTCCTGTCAGGCAGAGGTCGGGACGAGCGTTGTAGAGTGCCAAATCTACCAGAAAATACTCCTGCTCCCATCCTAAGTTGGCATATACACGGCTGATGTTCTTGTCAAACAGCTGGCATACCTCGGTGGCGGCGCGGTCTACAGCGGCCAGTGCCTTGAGCAACGGAGTCTTATAGTCAAGTGCTTCACCTGTATACGAGATGAAGATAGTAGGGATACAAAGTGTAGTATCTACAACAAAAGCCGGTGAAGAGACATCCCAGGCGGTATAGCCACGCGCTTCAAATGTGTTGCGGATGCCGCCGTTGGGAAAGCTGGAAGCATCCGGCTCTTGTTGGATGAGCAGCTTGCCCGAGAAACGTTCTATTACGTCGCCTTCTTCACCGAACTCAATGAATCCGTCGTGCTTCTCTGCAGTACCGTCAGTCAAGGGTTGGAACCAGTGTGTGTAGTGTGTGACATTGAGCGACTTCGCCCAGTTCTTCATGCCGTTGGCCACCAGGTCGGCCGTTGCCCGGTTGATAGGCGTGCCTTTCTCTATGGCATCCATCACTGCCTTGTAGGCCTCTTTCGGCAAGTACTCTTGCATCTTTTTCTTGTCGAACACATGACTCCCGTAGTAGTCTGACAGTTTGTTCGATGGGGTGTTGACTTCCAGCGGGCTGCGGTTGGCCAGCTCCTGTAAAGCATAAAATCTCATTTGTGACATACTCTTTGTCTGATCTTTGTTGGTTGTTGGCCGCAAAATTACAGAATTTCTCTTAAAAATCCGCTCTTCTACCTACAAATATGGAATGTCGCTTCAATCATCGGCGTGATTATACATTTTTTTAGGTATTGTCCCATTTTTTCACTCCATTTACCTTTGCACAGACCAAAATAGGAGTAAAAATGAACAATTTTAAGTTATTAGTGGCATCGGTCTGCCTCTGTTGTTACGGAAGCCTTCGGGCTACCGAACCGGTAAAGGCGGAAGAGTTTACGCAATTGCGTTTCGGCGGCTACGGTGAGATGCTGAGCCGTTTTATGGATTATGATAGCAACCGGTTTTCGGGTACCTCTTACGGAAGTTCGCGCAAGCATCGGAATGATATTGCCATACCCCGGTTCGTGTTGGCATGGGATTATAAGTTCTCCTCCCGCTGGCTGCTGGGAGCGGAGATAGAATTCGAGTCGGGCGGCGTGGGGTTGGAGACCGAGCTGGAGAACTCGGAAAACGGAGAGTATGAGACGGAGATGGAGAAAGGCGGTGAAGTGGCATTGGAACAGCTGCACATCACCCGACTGATTCATCCGGCCTTCAACGTGCGGGTCGGCCATCTGATTCTGCCTGTGGGACTGACCAATGCCCATCATGAACCCATCCACTTTTTCGGCACATCGCCCGTAAGGGACACGACACGCAGCTGGACCGCGACAACGATAACCTGGGGCTGGCTACCCATGCGGCCACCCTGCTGTTGCGATATGCATTCTGACGGTTATGAGGCGAATGGTTAGCAATGGGATTTGGCTTGGGCAGACGTTGCGTGCAGGCAGGAAGGTGCTCCTTGCGATTTGGATGAAAACATCACGCCGGGAAGAGCAAATGCGATTCTCTCCTCTCGCTTGTTCGGTTTTTTGCATTATCTTTGTCCCGCTATGGCTCTCTTTGGTCGGGTGTGACGACGGACGCATCTATGAGGAGACCGTGATAAGGCCGCAGGAGGGTGCGACGCTGAAGCTGACCGCCCGCGTCAGCGGCATGAAGAGCTGGCCGGAGAAGTACAGTGTGGTGGTGGCCGGCTTTGGGGCAGACAGCGACTATGCCATCCTCTCGAAGGTGCTGCCGCAGACCGCGGCCGACGGCCGGGAGATTACCCTCTACCTATCCGGCATCGGTCAGGAGGTGGCCACGCTGGAACTGTGTGTGGTGAACCGCTTGCGCAAGCGCATTGTGAGCTACTGTGGCATGGATGCAACGGCAGCGGTTGCCGACACCCTCTGTCTGGATGCAGGAGCCGTGGATGTGGAGATGTACAGCACCATACAGCGGCGGGTGTTCAACGAGAATTGCGTGGCGTGTCACGGGCGAAGCACATCGGCAGCTGCCGGACTCTATCTGACGGAAGGACGTAGCTACGCCGCCCTGGTGGGCAGACGGTCTGCGGCAGACAGTACGCAGCTGCTGGTAGCTCCCGGACGTGCACAGGAGAGTTTCCTCCATACGGTGCTCAACCGCAACGGAGTGATCCGCCACGACCACGGGGACATCCTTTCGGCCAAGCCGTCGCTGCTGACGTTGCTGGACGACTGGATGGACCAGTTAGAGGAAGAAGATGAAATGGAGTAAGAACATAGAATATTGACGAAACAGATGCAGACTTATACATTGAACAATGCACTGGCACAGTTGGCCTCTCTGGAAGGAGGAGTGGGCGTGTCAGAATATCACTTGATGATTCAGGCTATCGACCGGGAGGCTACCTTCGAGACACAGCTGAAGGCTGTGACCGATGGCTACGAACAGCTGCGCCGCGAGCAGCTGGCCGGAGCCGTGGCTGTAATGAAACGTTACTTCCTGAGCGATGCAGCCAACCAGGCTGACCGGGTACAAGCCTTGGCTGCCGAGGGGGCGGAGTGTGCACTCTCGGTGGTGGAGCAACCTCCATTGGGTGGAACCAAGGTGGCGCTGTGGGTCTACCTGCAGACGGACATGCAGAGCCGTATGCTGCCGGGCGGACTCTTTGAGGCGAAGCATGGGGCATACCGTCACCTGTGGGGCGGGGGAGCCTGTAACCGGGCGGCCAATTCCGAGTATCAGACACGACTGCTGCTGGGCGAGTATGTGATGCAGCTGGCGCAGCAGGAATGCCGCCTGGCCGACCACTGCCTGCGTACGTGGCTGTTTGTGCAGAATGTGGACGTGAACTATGCGGGCGTGGTGAAGGCACGCAACGAACTCTTCGTCACGCAGGGACTCACCCCGCAGACCCACTTCATAGCCAGCACCGGCATAGGAGGCCGCCATGCCGACCCGAAGGTGACGGTGCAGCTGGATACATACGCCGTGGCAGGACTGTTGCCACAGCAGATACGCTACCTCTATGCGAGGGAGTGGATGAATCCCACATATGAATATGGTGTAAGTTTCGAGCGGGGCACAGCTGTGGAGTACGGCGACCGTCGGCACGTCTTCATATCCGGCACAGCCAGCATCAACAACAAAGGGGAGGTACTGCATCCCGGTGACATACGCCTGCAGACCTGCAGGATGTGGCAGAATGTGGAGGCATTGCTGCAGGAGGCGGGATGTGGCTATGACGACGTGCAGCAGATGCTGGTATATCTGCGCGACGGGGCCGACTACTTGGTGGTGAAACGCCTCTTTGACGAACGGTTCCCCCACACGCCCAAACTCTTTGTACAGGCACCGGTCTGCCGGCCTGCCTGGCTGGTGGAGATGGAGTGTATGGCCATCAAATGGGTAGAGCAGCCTGCCTATGCGCCTCTGTAACCTCTGCCGCACCGTGGATGTGCGGCGTCTGGCCTTGCTGCTCACGGTAGGTATGATAGGGCTGTTGGCAGCGGCCACGGTGGTGGAACGTTGCCTCGGCACCCCCACGGTGGAGCGATGCATCTATCATACCACAGGATTCTGTCTGCTGTGGGGGCTGTTGGGAGTGACGATGCTCTGTGCCTTGTGGCAGAGGAAGGTGTGGCATAGGATGCCGGTACTGCTGTTGCATCTGGCCTTCGTGGTGATACTGACTGTATCAGTCGTCGTACGACGAGGACGGAGCCGGATGCTGGCTGCTGCTGAACCGTGATCCGTGGGGCACACGGCTGACCCTGACGGGCTATCTGCTGTTGGGTGTCTCCATGGTGTGGCTCTTGGTGGCGAGGCGCGAGGGATTTCGCCGGTTGCTTCGGCATCCGCTGTTGTGTAGGGGAGGGATTTCGTTGGCATGGCTTCTCTTCTTT
>SAMEA3663297__coassemble_863_pt1 | contig 13037 bp, 10 predicted proteins | sample SAMEA3663297__metabat2_low_PE_003 | metagenome-assembled genome bin SAMEA3663297 (sample SAMEA3663297) | pig gut metagenome | biome: pig gut; feature: pig-associated habitat; material: faeces | place: China | collected 2013
ACGCGGCGGTAGGGCGCAAAATCTTGCGCCCCTACTTGTAGCTTGTATCTCGTAGTTTGTAGCTCGTAACTCGTAGCTAAAAGAATCAATCAATCACCCAATTTGTGTCATGGGGTTGTATCTTGTCGGCATTGTAATGCATTCCTTCATAGGTGGGAATTTTAAAGGTGTAACTTTTCCCACTCTTATTGATTAATGAGTTCTCACGCAACCATGGATTGGCATCTTTTAGCTGTGCATAGCTTATCCCGTTCTTCTTGGCAAACTGTGCCAGATTGGCAATTCCGGTTTGTGTGGTCACTTCGGTGTACGGGATAGGGGGATAGAGCTGGCTCCGCTTGAGCAGGAATCCGTAGCGTTGCGGCTGGCTTACTACAGCTTTGGCCGCCAACAGACGGAACATGTAGCGCGAGGTTTCCTCTACCAGCCAAAGGTCAATAGCCCTATTCTCCAGCTGTTTCTCCATTTGTTGGGCAATGCGTCCTTGTCCGGCGTTGTAGGCAGCGGCTACACAAAGCCAGTTCCCGAAACGTTCGTAGGCTTCCTTTAGGTAACGGCAGGCAGCCTTTGTCTCTTTCTCTATGTGGTAGCGTTCGTCTACATTGGCATTCACCTCCAATCCGTGTTCACGTCCGGTTACAGGCATGAACTGCCACATGCCACAAGCACCGGCGGCTGATCGGGCCTGCGGATTAAGGCTGCTCTCTATGACGGCCAGATATTTGAAATCATCGGGTATGCCATGGGCTTTCAGGATAGGTTCGATGATGGGGAAGTAACGGTTGGCCCGTTTGATGGTGAGCATTGTGGTGGAGTGCATGTAGGTGAACGCCATAAGTTCGCGGTCCATGCGTTCCCGGTGATCGTATCTCAACAGGTCGATGGTTTGTCCAGCAAAGGTTATTTGTTGCGGCACAATCGGTGAAGTTACGCAGTAGGGAACTTCGCTCTTGACCGAATCTTGTGTGGTATCGATGGTTGAGTAACTCCACAATGAATGTATGGTGATGCTGATGCAACATGCAGCACCGGCAGTAAGTAAAAGGTTGATGGTATTTCTGTTCATGTCGGTATAGTTTGTTCTCTTTGTTCACAAAGATAACTTTTTCCAAACCAACTGACGAAAAAAGTGACGTTACTTTTTTGTCTTTCACAAAATAACGGCTAATTTTGTTTGCTCATCGGGTGAAAACCTGACTTTCGGTAGACTATTAAAATATATATCTGGATATTTATGGAAAAAGTAGTAATTAATTCGTATGAAGATTTTGAGAAACTGGTAGGCCAACGTATAGGTGTATCGGACTATGTGGAACTTTCGCAGGAGCGTATCAATCTGTTTGCCGACGCTACGTTGGATCATCAATGGATTCATGTAGATACGGAACGTGCAAAGACAGAGAGCCCCTTCAAGAGTACCATTGCACACGGGTATTTGACACTCTCCATCCTGCCGCATCTGTGGAATCAGATTATCGAGGTCAATAACCTGAAGATGATGATTAACTATGGAATGGACAAGATGAAGTTCGGACAAGCCGTATTGTCGGGCCAGCGGGTGCGTCTGGTAGCCGATATGCAGTCGTTGGTAAACCTGCGTGGGGTAGCCAAGACCGAAATCAAGTTTGCCATCGAGATTGAGGGTGCCAAAAAGAAGGCACTGGAGGGTGTGGCTGTCTTCTTGTATTACTTTGTGTAATAGGTCCTTCTGATTGTATGAATCATAAGAAGTGGCGGTACTACTTCTTTTTCTGAGGTGTCTTTGCGGGCACCTTTTCTTTTTTCTCAGGGAAGGCGGGCACCAGTTTCATCAGGCGCAGAATCTGTCCCTTCCGTTTCTGGATGTATGCAGAGGGATGGGCGGCATCAAACCGACGTGGGTTGGGGAGGCAGGCCGCAATCAGGGCACATTGCGATTCCGTCAACTTCTTGGCATGGGTGTTGAACTTCTGCTGTGCTGCTGCCTCGGCTCCGTAGATAGACTTTCCCATTTCGATGGAGTTCAGATAGACCTCCATGATGCGTTCTTTTGACCAGCATGTCTCTATCAGTACAGTAAAATAGACTTCGAATCCTTTGCGGACCCATGAGGAGGATGGCCATAAAAAGACATTCTTGGCTGTCTGCTGTGAGATGGTGCTGGCCCCTCGTTTCCGTTTGCGGGTCTCATTCTCTTTCATGGCCTTCTTGATTTCGATGAAATCGAATCCGTTGTGCTCGGAAAACCGGTTGTCTTCAGAGGAGATGACCGCCATGGGAAGGTGCGCGGATATCTCTTCCAACGGAACCCAGGTGTGATGCCAGGCAGGTGATTCGCTTTTGAGGAGCTGTTCGACGCTGCGGATGACCATCAGTGGAGTGATGCCGACCGGAACGAAGCGGTAGACGAACACTGCCAACAGGGTGGACAGGAAGAAGAACAGAAGGAGGTTACGTGCGATACGTCCTGTTTTTTTCAGAATCGGATGCATAGTATGGTCGCTCTTGATTACCGACATTCAGTAAAGGTGTACCAAGCAGCGCACGCTGACGGAGCGCAGCTGTCTTGGCACACCTCCTGTGTCAGAAAGAATGATTCGATCGGATGAGAGAGGTTAGTTGGCCGACTGTTGGGCCTCCTGAATCATCTGTTTGCTGGCATACATGAATATCTCTACGCGACGGTTCTGTGCAGCCGTCAGGCTTTCGTCGTATTCATTATAGCCTACACCTTCCACCTTCTTGAACTGCGTAGTCGGCACGCCGCAATCCAGCAGGAAGTTCTGTACGCTGTAAGCCCGGTTCTTGGATACCTTCATGTTGGCATCGTAGGTGCCCACCTTGTCGGTATGTCCCACAATGGTCAGGTCGGTAGTGGTGTCCTCCTTCAGTATCTTGGCCAGATTGGCCAGCGATACTTTGGCATCATCGCTCAGTGCCGCAGAGTTGAAACCAAACAGGATGTTTGAATCAAAAGTCACCTTAACGGCATCCAGTCCGTTCTGGTCAGTTACCATTTCCACTTGTGCCCCCTCTATCTTTGCCGCTTCAGCCGCTTTCTTGTCCATCTTCTTTCCGATGACCACACCAGTGCCGGCACCCACAGCCGTTCCGATGGCTGCTCCGATGGCTGCTCCTTTGCCTTTGCCTATCAGACCGCCGATGATGGCACCTGCTGCTGCACCCGAACCTCCTCCGATGATACCGCCTTTGGTGGTATTGTTCATACTTCCACAACTACCTAATAGCATAGCTCCGCACAGGAGTAATGCTGTCAACTTTACATTTCTCATAATCTCAATTTATTAGATGAATAAATAGTGTCATATTGATGCTTAATTCGCCTGCTAAGATAACGCCTTTGAGCAATACATTGTTGTTGTGATCCTTTAATTTTTCTGAATAGAGGTAGATTAGATTCTTTCCTCTGAAGAAAAATCTCTTTCTTTATTCTGTCGGTGTAGAATCTCGTGGATTTTGTCTATATTTGCATATCTTATATTCATTAAAAACACAGAACAGTATGAAACAAATCATGAAACTATCGGGCTGGGTGCTGGCTGCATGTTGCAGCGGTGCGCTGATGGCGCAGAACGTAGTAGTCTCTACTCCTCATAACAGTCTCGTATTAAAGGCCAAGGAGGGCGAAACTCCCAAGGTACTGTATTATGGCGGACGCATAGCAGAGTGCGATGTACAAAATCTGTCGGCCACGGTGGTAGCTCACAACGCATTTCCCGTCTATGGAATGAATTGTCCGTCGGAAAGTGCGCTTGCCGTGACACATGCCGACGGTAATTATTCATTGGATATGATGCTGACAGGTACCTCTACCCGCGAAGAAAACAATGCCACTGTCACGGTGCTGGAGATGAAAGACCGTGTATATCCGTTTTATCTGAATCTTTGCTATCGGGCCTATCAGGATGCCGATGTGATAGAGGCGTGGACAGAGATACGGCATACGGAGAAGAAACCGGTGGTGCTGCGTCAGTTTGCTTCGGCTTATCTGCCTATCCGTAGAGGGAATGTATGGATTTCGCATCTCTCGGGTTCGTGGGGCAATGAGGGGCGTCTGACACAGGAAGCGTTGAATCCGGGCCTGCAGGTGATCAAGAACCGCGACGGTGTGCGCAACTCGCATTCCGATCATGCCGAGGTGATGTTCTCTTTAGAAGGACAGCCCAGTGAAACAAACGGTGAAGTGATAGCTGCCGCTCTGTGCTACAGCGGCAACTACAAACTGCGCGTGGAGACTCATGACGACGACTATCACCACTTCTTTGCCGGCATCAATGAAGAGCATTCGCCCTATACGCTGAAGAAGGACGAGATTTTTGTCACTCCCGAACTGGCCTTGACCTACAGTTCGGAGGGATTGAGCGGTGGCAGCCGCAACTTACATCGCTGGGCACGCCTGCACAAGCTGGCCAACGGTACGACGTTGCGCAAGATATTGCTCAACTCTTGGGAAGGTGTCTACTTCGACATCAATCAGGAAGGTATGGACCAGATGATGAAGGATATTGCATCGATGGGAGGCGAACTCTTTGTGATGGACGACGGTTGGTTCGGCCAGAAGTATCCCCGTAAGACAGACAATTCATCGTTGGGCGACTGGATTGTAGATACCGAGAAGCTGCCCGAGGGCATCAACGGCCTGTTGCGATCGGCCCGCAATCACGGTGTGAAGTTCGGCATCTGGATTGAACCGGAGATGGCCAATACCGTTTCCGAACTCTATGAGAAGCATCCCGACTGGATTCTGAAGGCTCCCGAACGTGATCCCGTGTTGGGTCGTGGCGGCACGCAGGTTGTGCTCGACCTGGCCAATCCGGCAGTTCAGGATTTCGTCTTCAATCTGGTAGATACGCTCATGACCCGTTATCCGGAGATTGACTACATCAAATGGGATGCCAATATGTCTGTCATGAACCATGGCTCGCAATACCTGCCGGCAACCGAGCAGGGACACCTCTTCATTGCATACCATCGCGGTCTGGAACAAGTGTGGAAACGGGTACGGGCCAAGTATCCTCGTCTGACCATCCAGGCATGTGCTAGTGGAGGCGGACGTGCCAACTACGGTGTGTTGCCTTACTTCGACGAGTTCTGGGTAAGTGACAATACGGATGCCTTGCAGCGCGTGTACATGCAGTGGGGTACCAGTTACTTCTTCCCTGCCATTGCCATGGCCAGCCACATCTCTGCCGCTCCCAATCATCAGACCGGCCGGACCATTCCTCTGAAATATCGCATTGATGTGGCCATGTCGGGACGACTGGGTATGGAGATTCAGCCGAAGCACATGACTGACGAAGAGAAAGAGTTCTGCCGTAAAGCGATTGCCGACTACAAGCGCATCCGTCCAATAGTGCAGCAGGGCGACATCTATCGCCTGCTCTCACCGTACGACCGCCAAGGGGCCGCTTCGCTGATGTATGTAACCGAACGCAAGGACGAGGCCGTGTTCTTCTGGTGGAAGACGGAGCATTTTGTCAACCAGCATCTGCCCCGCGTACGTATGTCGGGACTGGATCCGCAGCGTCTCTATACCGTTCGTGAGCTGAACCGTGTAGAGAAGTATCCGTTGGCAGTTGAAGGTCGTACCTTCACCGGTCGTTATCTGATGGAGCAGGGGTTGGAGATACCTTACAGCCATCGGATGGAGAGCCATAAACAGATGGGCTACTCCAGCCGTGTGCTGTTGCTTGAGGCAGCAAAATAGTGTGAAACAATAAAAGAAAAGAATGAAACAGTTGTATTGTGCATGTGTAGGGGTGGTTCTGTTGCTATTGACGGCTTGCTCCTCACGTGGAAACGGTGCGGGAGACTCCGCACAGCTGGCAGATGCTGACAGTGCCGCATTGGTGTTGGCACCGCAGACCATGCAGGTGTCTGACGTGAAGACCACCTTCACCTATCAGGGGAAAGAGTATCACTCTCGGGTCATCCGAAAGCCCGACAGCCATTTGCCGATTGTGCAGAATGAGCAGGGAGAACGGTTTGTTGACAATTGCATTTCACTGCGCATCGTACGCGAGGGGAAGGCGATTGTCGACCGTACGTTTACGAAAGATGATTTTGCTTCGCTGGTCGATGCCAGATTCATGAAGTACGCCATTCTGGAAGGACTGGTGTTCGACCAGACGACACCGCAGGGCATGATTTATGCCGCCAGTGTCTGCTATCCTCAGTCCGACCTCTATGTTCCCATCCGTCTCACCATTTCATCCGGCGGGCAGATTGCACTCTCCAAGGAGGAGTTGATGGAGGATTATCAGCCGTACAAGACAGAAGACGGTCAGCAGTAGATCTGTGTGGATTATCTCCTACTATATAGAACGAGGGATGTGGCTTGCACCGCATCCCTCGTTCTATATAAGTAGGTGTTGTATTACCTCAGTTTACATCGGAGTGTAGTCCTTGGCCAATCCTCCTTCGCTGGTTTCCTTGTAGAGTGAAGGCAGGTCGTTGCCCGTCTCCTTCATCACCTCCACCACCTTGTCGAACGAGACACGGTGCATACCGTCGGTGAACGAGGAGTACAGGTTGGCATCCAATGCACGGGCGGCTGCGTAGGCGTTGCGCTCGATGCAGGGAATCTGTACCAGTCCGCACACTGGGTCGCACGTCATGCCCAGGTGATGCTCCAGCCCCATCTCGGCCGCATACTCTATCTGCGAGGGGCTTCCTCCGAACAGCTGGTTGGCAGCAGCCGATGCCATGGAACATGCCACACCCACTTCGGCCTGACATCCTGCCTCGGCACCCGAGATGGAGGCGTTGTGCTTCACCACGTTACCAATCAGGCCGGCTGTGGCCAATGCACGGAGTATGCGCATGTCGCTGAACTCGCGGCTCTTCTGTAGGTGATAGAGGACAGCCGGGACAACTCCGCAGGAGCCGCAGGTAGGAGCCGTGACGATGACTCCGCCCGAAGCGTTCTCCTCGCTCACGGCCAGTGCGTAGGAGAATACCAGACCTCTGGATTGCAGCGAGGCTTTGTATCCGCTGGCCCGTATGAAATAAGTAGATGCCTTGCGGCGCAGGTTCAGTGGCCCCGGCAGCACGCCTTCGGCATCCAGTCCCCGTTTGACGGCTGCCTGCATGGCTTTCCATACCTCGGCCAGATAGTCCCAGATGTCGCTCTCTTCACACTCCTTGACGTACTCCCAGTAGCTCTTGCCCGTCCGTTCGCACCATTGCAGGATTTCGGTCAGATGGCTCATCTCGTACACATCCGGTGTGTTGATGGTCGATGTGCTGTCGTTCTCGTCAGCTAGTGCTCCACCGCCGATGCTATATACCGTCCATTCATCGGTTTTGTTCTTGTCCTTGTCTAATGAAACGAATTTCATTCCGTTGGGGTGGAAGGGGAGGAATATTTTCGGCTCCCAGATGATTTCCACCGGTGCAGCCGGTTTCAGTGTCTCGATGATGGCCACATTGGTCATGTGTCCCTTGCCGGTTGCAGCCAGACTGCCATACAGCGTTACCTGAAAAGAGGCAGCTTCAGGATGCCTCTTCAGAAATATTTCGGCAGCTTTTCGAGGCCCCATGGTGTGGCTGCTCGACGGACCGGTGCCGATTCGGTACAGTTCCTTTATGGATTTCATAGTTATGTATTGTTTTAGTTATTGTTATTCTATTCCGCTTGCTTAGTGCAGGTCCACTACCGTGATGCCGGCTCCACCGAACTGCACATGCTCGTCAGCAAAGTGGCGGACACCGGGCACCGTATCCAGGTATTGTCGGATTAGGGTGCGCAGGATACCGGTACCTGTACCATGCAGGATTCGTACGCGCGACATGCCTACCAGTATCGCATCGTCTATAAAGTAGGTGACGGCCTGCAGCGCTTCGTCGCCGCGCATACCTCTCACGTCAATGTCTTGCTTGAAGTTCAGCTTCTTCTCGTACATGCTGTCCTGCGTCTGGCTGCTCAGATACGTACTCTTGGTGGCGGTGTCAGTCTGTCGGGGAGTGGCTTGGGTGCGTTCCAGACGTTCCAGCTTGACGGTCGTTTTCAGGTGTCCGAAGGCCACCGTCGCATTCTTCCCATTCACCTCCAGCACTTCGCCCACGCTGCTTTGTCCCTTTAGCCGGACGTATGTACCGGGTACGATGGCAGCCAGTCGTTCTGCCTCTTTACGTGCCAGTTCTTCGGCCGAAGGCATTTTGGCTGCGCTTTCTCCTCTTTTCTCCTTCCTCTCCTTCTTGCGGTTCTGCTTTTCTCTCAGCCGTTCCATCTTGCGGGCTATCTTCTCCTCCTGCTCCTTGTCGGTCAGTTCCTCCAGCCGGTCGCGGAAGTCTGTCAGCTCTTGGCGGGCCAGTCTGGTCTTCTCCTTCTCGGCCTGCGCCTCCTTGATGCTGCGTATGGTGTTCTCGATGCGGGCGTTCGCCTCTTGCATCAGGTGTTCCGCCTCTTCCTTCGCCTTTCGGATAATCTCTTTCCGCTGCTTTTGCAGTTCGTCCATTTCCGCTTGGTAGCGGGCAATCGTCTCTTCCATCTGCTTTTCGCGCTGGCGGATGTTCTGCCGTTTCGTTTCCCAATACCGCTTGTCGCGCACAATGTCCTGCAAGTATTTGTCGGCATTGATGTATTCGCTTCCCACTATCTCCGATGCATCGTCTATCACCTCCTCGGGCAGGCCTATCTTCCGTGCTATTTCCACGGCAAATGAACTGCCCGGGTTCCCTATCTGTAGCTGGAAGAGTGCTTGCATCAGGTGCCGGTCGTACAGCATGGCACCGTTCACAATCCCCTCATGGTCTTCGGCAAAATGTTTCAGGTTCTGGTAGTGCGTGGTGATGACTCCCAGTGTGCGCTTCTCGTTGAACCGTTTCAGCACTGCTTCGGCAATGGCTCCTCCTATCTGCGGTTCCGTTCCTCCACCGAATTCGTCTATCAGAATCAGGCTCCGCTCGTTGCACTGTTTCATCATCACCTTCATGTTCGTCAGGTGCGACGAGTAGGTACTCAGGTCATCTTCAATGGATTGCTCGTCACCGATGTCAATGAAGATGCTGCTGAAGATGCCGGCATGGCTTCCCTCGTGCATGGGGACGAGCAGCCCGCATTGCAGCATATACTGCAGCAGGCCCACCGTTTTCAGGCAGACAGACTTGCCTCCGGCATTCGGACCGGAGATAATCAGGATGCGTTGTCCCTCGTTCAGCTCGATGTCCAGCGGCACTACCTTCTTGCCATGCTTGGCCAGCGAGAGTTGCAGCAGTGGATGCACGGCCATCCGCCAGTCCAGCATCTGCCTGTTCTCCAGTGAAGGCCTCAGGGCATGAGTCTGTTCGGCCAGCAATGCTTTGGTCCGGATGAAGTCAATCTCTGCCAGAAACTCATAGGAGAGCAGCACGTCAGGAACAGACGGACGCAGCAGCTCCGAGAATTCCGTCAGTATGCGTATGATTTCTCTCCGTTCGTCGCTTTCCAGTTCGCGGATGCGGTTGTTGGCCTCCACCACTTCGGCCGGTTCTATGAATACGGTCTTTCCGCTGGCCGATTCGTCGTGTACGATGCCCTTAATCTTGCGTTTCAGGGCAGGTGCAACCGGGATTACCAGGCGTCCGTCGCGCATGGTCGGAGCTACGTCCTTGTCCACCACGCCGTCTGACTGCGCATTGCGCAGGATGCTGTTCAGCGATCGCGAGATGCTGTTCATCGTGCTCGACAATTCGCGGCGGATGCGTGCCAGTTCAGGCGACGCATGATCCTTGATTTTGCCGAAAGGGTTCAGTATGGCGTCTATCTTCTGTATCAGTTGGGGGAATACGGTGATGTCGCCGGCCAGCTGTCGTAGTCTGGGGTAGGGGGTATGCTCCTCTTCTTCCTCTCCCTCCTCCGTGCGGAGCAGGAAGCGTACGATGTCGCGTATGGTCTCCAGTGAGCGGCGCAGGTCAAACAGTTCCTGTTCGTCCAGGTACATCCCTTCGATGCGTATTCGTTTCAATGAGGGTCGTACGTCAAAAAAGTACTGGGCTGGGAAGTTCTCCTCCTGCTGCAAGATACGTACGAATTCGTCTACCTGATCCAGACGTTCTTCCACTTCGTCGTATCTGTCAGTGAAGTTCATCTCCTTCACCCGTTCTTCACCCAGTGTGCTGAGGCATTTTCCGGTCAGCAGTTGGCGTATCTGTTCAAAGCCTATTTTCTGTTCAAAGTTCTGTGGATATATCATGGATGCAAAATTACGCAATAATTTGTGATAACGTATGGACTCCTCGGATTTTCTTCGAGAAGTGTGCGAAAAGAATTTTTTTATTGAAAAAATGAGAATATGTTTGCATATTCAAAAAATAGTCGTACCTTTGCAGCGCTTTTGAGAAAGCAATCCTCTTGGAGAGGTGGCAGAGTGGTCGATTGCGGCGGTCTTGAAAACCGTTGAACTGAGAGGTTCCCGGGGTTCGAATCCCTGTCTCTCCGCCAGCAAGGAGCAGTCAGCTGATGTCAGCTGACTGCTCTTGTTCTATATATATGTGTGTGCTTGAAAGGCAACTTTCGGAACTGTCGGGTCTGCCGATATCGGGGTCAGTCCGAAAAGTATGTTGCCAAGAGGGTGCCAAAGGCCTATCGCCCCTTCTACAATGTTATCATCGGATGGTTTCACACAAAGTGTAAGGGGACTCAGGATGACAATAGGATAGACAATATGAACGTTGATACCAAAACATCACAGCGAAAGGAAGAATAGTAATCATTCCGGATAAAAAGGGGCTCTCAGAGGGTCACTCCTAAGGGGAGCATCATTCAGTCGTATCATGAAACACATTCAGAATACGACTGAATGTTTACTATCTTAACAGGGTGATAGTCAAATACTTACAAACGTCGATTTTTCTCTTTCAGCAGGGAATCGGAAGCAGTAAACGTTCTTTATATTTTACTTCCTGCAAAAGTCCAAACGGCTACAAAAGACGAAGACTGTAGGGTCTCTTCCCAAGTAGCATCTTATTAGGGCCTCAAACTGCATAAAATCGCAGAAAAGGCGGATATGTATGTAACAAGAACGAAACATTCTGCATTAAAAAATAAAAATCTTATACCTGGAAGACCAAATAAATTTTCTTTTCTCTCGTTTGCTCGGTTTTTTACATTACTTTTGTAGTGTATTCGTCTGATTTATATAACAAAAAACAATCGTATCGTATGGTGAAGAAAGTTGTATTGGCGTTGGTTCTCATCGTTGTGGTGGTGATGGGCTATGTAGGGTATCTGTTCAGAGAACAGTATGCGGCAGCAAAGAGTGTGCGTCTGGTGACAGAGGGTATCTATACCCTGACTTATGAAGGCGACTATGGATTTGATGACTTCCTGGCACAGGGAGGTGCCTCGTCTACCGCCGAGATGGCTGATTATATCACTTCCTTCCTGACGCATGGGCTGGTGAAGGCTCGTATGACCCCGCAATCTTATGGCTGTAGCTCCATTACTGCAACAGACTCTACGGGGACTGTCTGTACGGGGCGCAACTTCGATTGGCCTGAAAAGATGTCCGACATCGTTGTGGTACACGCCCGACCTACAAACGGTTATGCCTCTGTCTCTACCTGTGCCATTCAGTTCTTGGGATTCGGTGAGGGTTGGAAGCCGGAAGGCATACAGAACCAGATGAGCCTATTGGCTTCCGTTTATGCCCCGCTCGACGGCATGAACGAGAAGGGACTTTACGTGGCCAGTCTGGTGGCAGGTGATACGTTGATGATTGATCAGCGGAGCGATCGTCCCGACCTGACAACTGCTGCCGCCACTCGCCTGATGTTGGACAAGGCTGCAACGACGGACGAGGCTATCTCGTTGCTCTTGCAATATGACATCCATTCGGACATCCATTATGCACTGCATCTGGCCATCAGCGACGCTACCGGCAAGAGTGTGGTGGTAGAGTGGGTGGACAACGAGATGCTGGTGGCCGATACCCCGCTCTGTACCAACCATTATCTGGCCGAGAGCAACCGCAAGGGGCAGTCTATGTTTTTAGAAGACTCGTCCCGGCGTTATCAGCTGATGGAGCAGCAGTTGCAGCAACATTCAACCCTGTCCGAGGCCGACGTTACAGCCAGCATCTGCCAGGTGGCAGGTGCTGATGTCACCCGTTGGACGGTTGTCTTCAACCATCGGGCACTGACAGCTACCTACTATCAGTGGGCCGATTTCAGCCAGCCTTACAAGACCGGCATCTGATTATGAAGGGGGTGGGGAGAGCGTCTGTCTCCTTTTGTTTAGCACGTAATGCCGAAGCGTGAGGCCAGTTCATCTCTGTATTGCTGTGCGTCATGAAATACGATGCCGTTGATGTCCACCTGCTGTGCTCCTTCTATGTTCACGGCCTTGTCGTCGGTAAAGATACATTCATCAGGCTTGATGTCGAGCTTCTCGCACAGACGCAGATAGATGGCGGCATCCGGCTTGATGAGGTGTTCTTCGGACGAGATGATTCGGTCATCCAACAGCGCAAAGATGTCATATCTCTCCATCACTCCGTACACCCGGCTGCACCAGTTGGTTAGTCCATAGAGCTTGTAGCCCTGTTGTTTCAGGCTGCGTAACACCTCTTTCATGCCGGGCATTTCACCCGTGACAATGTCGGCATAATGATCGTGAAAATATTGCAATGCCTCTCTGTAGTGAGGGTACTCGTCCTGCAGTTCGCTGATTATCTCCTCAAAAGGAGTATCCTCCTTGTCACACCTGTCCATCAAGGCTGGCTCTGTCACCAGTCGGGCGAATGATGCTCTCTCTTCCGGCTGGTCAAATAGTCGCTCTATGAAGGCTTCAAAGTCGTAGTCAACCAGCACCTTCCCAAAGTCAAAAATCAGATTCTTTATCATTTCTATCTTTATCTGTTACTCATTTCTTCAATTCTCCTTCCACTCTTTTGTGACGGTTGCCTGAAGGATGGTTACCTCTTTCAGCGGTCGGTCCTTGTCATCGGTAGTGGTTGCCTGAATTCGTTCCACTACGTCGAGTCCCGATACGACCTCACCAAAAACCGTGTAGCTGCCATCCAGAAAGGGTATGCCGGGATGAGAGCTGTAGTACT
>SAMEA3663297__coassemble_877_pt1 | contig 12912 bp, 10 predicted proteins | sample SAMEA3663297__metabat2_low_PE_003 | metagenome-assembled genome bin SAMEA3663297 (sample SAMEA3663297) | pig gut metagenome | biome: pig gut; feature: pig-associated habitat; material: faeces | place: China | collected 2013
ACGCAATCCAGCAGGCAAAGCGCAGCAGTCGGGCATCGAAATTGCCCGTGAAGCAGGCTACGTGTCCCTCCTCCTCCATCCAAAGGTGAAGTGGCTGGGCATCGGCGGGAGCCATCTCGAAGCAGTAGCCGCCGGCATAGCGTCCGAAGCGGCTGACGATGTGGTCTATCTCGTTCTGATAGAATACGGTTTCAAAGGCCGGAGCCACGGCCGTGGGTGAGGTGCAGCGGCAGACGGGTTCGCCTTCGGCCGTTACCTTGAAAGGCGCGAATCCCTGCAGGGCAGCTATACCCTGCATCAGCCTTTCTCCCTCTATCCGGATGCGATGTCCGGCTATCAAATAGTCTTGAATCATTCTGGTTGAATATTGAAAGTTGAAAAACATTAATTACCATGGTCGCCGATGTCAATAATGCGGTCGCAGAAGGCCAGCGAACTCTCCCGATGGGCAATGATGACCAGCGTCAGCTCGCGGTGCGTATCCGATAGTTGCTCCAAGGCATGGTTTATCTCCTGTTCGGTACGATTGTCAAGGGCCGAAGTGGCTTCGTCGAAGAAGAGGACCGACGCCTCCTTGTAGAGCGCACGCGCAATGCCGATGCGCTGCTTCTGTCCGCCCGACAGCCGGTTGCCATATTCGCCCAACGGAGTGTCCAGCCCTTGCGGCAGTGCATCGGCCCACTCCTTCAGCTGTACCTGTTCCAGCACCCGTGCTACCTTGGAGCGGTCGGGTACCGATGCGCCCAGTGCCACGTTGTCGGCCAGCGAACCCTCGATGATGAATATCTCCTGCGGTACATAGCCTGCCAGCCGGTGCCACTGATGGCGGTTGGCGGCAGTCAGCGGACGTCCATCAATCCGTATCTCGCCTTCGGTAGGCTCGAAGAAGCCCAGCATCAGGTTGAACAGCGTGGATTTGCCCGAGCCGCTGGCCCCTCGTATGCCGATGCGTTCGCCGCAGGCGATGTTCAGCGTCAGTCCTTGGAAGAGGGTATGTCCGTCGGGGAAGGCAAAGGCCAGGTTGCACAGTTCGATGGAACGGCGGAAGGTGAAGGGAGCCTCCGCCGTGTCTGTGGCGGGCCGGACGCCCGTTTCGCGGAGGCCGTCGGTCACCACGTCGATGGTATGCGAGGCGTTCTGCAACATTACCCAGCTGTTCAGGATGCCTCGGACGGCCGGTATCAGGCGGAAGGCTGCTACGGCAAACACACCACTCATCAGCCCCAGGTCACCGTTTCCTGTACCTATCAGCAAGGCCAGACCGGCCACCAGTGCCAGCTCGGAGAGAAACTGCGGGAAGAGTTGGTACACCTCCGTACGCAGGCGGTTGCGCACGATGAAGTCCATGCCTTGGTCGAACGAGGCCAGTGACGTATGGAAGGCCTGTGCAATCTCCAGTTCGGCATAACCCCGGAAAGCCTCCACCACCGTGCGGCTCTGTCTGCGGCGTGCCTCCAGCTCCTCCTGCCCGAAACGGCGCAGCCGCTTGCGCACCACGCCCACATAGAGTACGGCCATCGGCACAAAGGCCAGGCAAAGCAGCGAACCGGCCAACGGCTCCCATACCAGCAGGGCACCCACCATCAGCAGTATCAGCACAGCCTCGCCCGCCATGCGGAAGAGCGGAGCCAGCACGCAAAGGCTGAAGGTATAACAGATGTAATTGACCTCGTAACCCAGCTGCACACTGCTTTTCGACTTCAGGTACAGTAGGCCTCGGTGGTAGTAGTTGGCAAACATGCGGCGGCTGAAGTCGCGGTAGATGTCCAGCTGATAGCTGCTCTGTATGCGGGCCAGCAGCACCACCAGTGCATTCTTCAGCACCACGAAGAGCAGCACCGCACCACAGAGTGCCAGCATCATCTCGCGTCCGCCGCCGTCGCGCCTCACCAGCACCAGCAGGATGGGTATCAAAGCAGCCACTCCGGCAAAGTCGAGCAAAGCCCGTACCAGCACCGAAAGAGCCACCCAGATGCCCCGCTTGCGCTGGCGTGGGGAGAGCAGGGATGTGATGTGTCCTATCATGAATGCTGCTGCTTCTTACGCCAGAAGGTCCGTTTTCCCCACAAGTCCTGCAAGAAGAGCACCCAGCCCACGCTGCCTACGCCGCACAGGAAGACACAGCCCACCAGAATCATCATCTTGCGGGGCTTGGAAGCACGCAAAGGCACACTGGCCGGTTGTATGATGGTGTAGACCGGCGTTATCTCGTCCACCTTTGCCTTGGCCATGCGCAGCTGCTGGCTCATCTGGTTGTAGGCGGAGAAAGCCAGATTCATTTCGTTCTGCAGCTTCTCCAGCTCGGCCTTCGAACTGAGCAGCGACAGCCCCTGATTCTTGTCGGCATACTCGGCATACTGTGCCTGTGCCGTATAGTATTCGGCTTGCGCTTCGCGATAGAGCTTCTCGGTATACTCCAGCGTGGTGCGTGCCTTGCTGGTACGATACTCCGTCACATACTCTTGCAGACGTTTACGCACTGAGTCGGCTACCACAGCGGCCACCAGCGGGTCCTGCATGGTGACGGCCAGCGTAGTGACCCACGTCTTCTTCTCAACCGTCACCTGAATGCGGCTGCTGATGCCTCCGGCCACACCGGCCTGTTCCTTTGTCAGCTGGAAGGGGTCTATCTTGGCCTCCATGCCGGCTTCGTCCGGCTTGTCGCGGAAGAGGGAGACCGCCCATCCTATCAGGCGGAAGGGGGCACCTGTCACCGACTTTATCCACGATACCTTCTGCCGCTCCTTCATGTAGGTGGCCAGCGTCAGGAGGGTCGTGTCCTGCTGCTCGTGCACAGGGATGTCGAACAGACCGACCAGGAAGGGAGTGGAGGCCACAATCTCGGGATAGAGGTCGGGATAGATGGCATCGCGTGCCGTAGATGTGCCCAGGCTGATGCCTGCCATGGCCGCCAGCGAGCTCATGCTGGAGGAGGAGGCCGACTTGCCCGTAGTACTTTCAGGGGCTATCAATATTTCGGTGGTGTACTCCTTGGGGGTGCTGAAGCCGATAATCAGCCCCACGATGGCGCCGATGCCGCATACCTTCAGTATCAGTTTGCGCGATTTCCACACTTTCATTGCCAGCTCCAGCAGGTCAATTTCCTGTATTTCATGAGCCTTCCGGCCCGTCGTATTGTTGCTTGTTATATCCATCCGCTTTAATTTCTTAGAACCACTATTAGCAAAACGTTGGCAAAGATAATGCAAAGAATTGATTCAGCGAGCGAAATCACTAACTTTTAAGGAGATATTCTTTCAGGGTGAATGCGGGGCATCGGCGTTCCGTCGGCTTGGTCGAGGCAATGCCGTCGCTCTGTCTGGCACCCGGACCGGTGATGACAAAGTGACAAATTGTATATCCTGAAGGCTGTAGAATGGCGTATTTCGAGCCGATGTACAGTCCGATGATAAAAATCGAAACGAAAACAGGTTATTTGTCTCGCCCATAGAGAGATAGCGAAATATTGACAAAAATTCTACGCGCAAAGACGGCAGAAAAGTGCTTTTCAAGCAGCAAAGAGGTTGTTTTTCCTACGCAAACAACTACTTTATGAAAAGCAGATACCTTGTTTTGATGAAGAAGATAGTATGTTTTCAGCCATCAGTTAGAAAGATATGGAGCAGAAGTTAGTATGTTTTCCTGCAGAAGAGAGCTTCGGAATGCATAAAACGGGCGATATTCCGCCCGTTTCTGCATATTTATGCATGGTTACCCTTCTCCATTTTCTCTGATTGCGAAATCACGTCAGCTTCCACTGTAAGCAGAACCACCCATTTCGCAACCAAAAGAAAGGAAATCCGGAATTATCGCGTCAGCATGGATTGCGACAGGATGTCCGTCAGGATGGGCCGTACACCGCTCACAAAGCACTCTACGGCAATCACCATCAGGATGAGCCCCATCAGACGCATCATCACGTTGTTGCCCGTCTCGCCCAGCAGTTTCACCAGTCGGGTAGAGGCACGTAGGATGAAAAGCGTCAGCAGGTAGATGAAGGCAATGGTACCTATCAGCACCGCTTTCATCTCTACGGTATGGGCATCCTGCATCAGCACGATGGCGTTGGCTATGGCGCCTGGACCGCACAACATGGGGATGCCCAGCGGCGTGATGGAGATGTCGGCGGCATAAGTACGTATCTCCTCGTCCTTCAGACGCATGGAGGTGTAGCGTGCCTGCAGCATGTCGAAGCCTATCTTGAAGATGATGAAGCCGCCGGCAATGCGGAACCCGTTGGTAGAGATGCCAAAGAACTTGAAGAGAAACTGCCCGGCAAAGGTGAACACCATGATGGTGATAAAGGCTACCAGCGTGGCGCGTGACACGACGGACTGCCGCTCGCGCTCGCTCATGCCGTTGGTCATGGTCAGGAATACAGGCATGGTGCCCAGCGGATTGGTCAATGTAAAGAACGAGGTAAAGCAGAGCAAAAAGAAAGGAATTAATGTCTCCATAAACTGATTTTTAAGATTTACGGCGACAAAAATACAACAATTCAGGGAATAATGAGAAACAAACAGGGAAAAATAAGAATGGTCAGAGTATCTCTGTCAGTTCCCGCAGGTCGGTGATGTGGTAAGTGGGCCGGAAGGGGAGTTCTTCCTTTCCGTACAGGTCGTAGAACACCTGGTGCATCCCCACGTTGTGGGCACCGGTGACGTCGCTCTCCCAACTGTCGCCAATCATCAGCGATTCGTGCAGCTGCGACTGGGTGGCGGAGAGGGCGAAATGGAAGATGGCCGGCCAAGGCTTCAGTACGCCGATGTCGTCCGAGAGGATGACCTGACGGAAGAAACCGTCAATGCCAGCCGAGCGCATCTTACGGCACTGCAGCTCCTGAAAGCCGTTGGAAAGGATGAACAGGCGGTAGCGGCCCGACAGGTATTGCAGCACCTCCAGCGCATGGGGCATCAGCTTTCTGCAGGTGGGGATGACGGCAAAGAAATCATCGGCAAAGGCCTGCGCCAGACGGCTGTCCCCGTGTCCCACGGCCTGTAGCGGATAGAGGAAACGTTGCCGGTTCAGCTCCTCCTTGGTCACCGTTCCGTCAGCGTACTCCTTCCACAGCTCATGGTTGCGTTGCTGGTAGAGGGCGTAATAGTGCTCGAAGGAGTCGAAGTAACGGTCGAAACAGTGCTTCCGATAGGTTGCTTCAAAGGTGTCACGCGCGTTTTGCGAGAAAGCCCACAGCGTGTCGTCGAGGTCGAAGAAAAGGTTTTTGTACATTTTTGAGTTACGAGTTACGAGCTACGAGTTACAAGTAGGGGCGCAACATCTTGCGCCCTGAACCTGATGTCGTGCGGCTTTGGGCGGAAGATGTTCCGCCCCTACACACTTGTTAATATGATTGCAGCCCTATCATCACTTCACCTGAATCACCAGATAGCGTGACACACTCCAGAATGAGTTGGTGTTGGTGATGTGCAGGGTGAGTTCCCCCTTGTCATTCTTTTCCAACGCATACGAACCTTCCGGGTGGGTTGTCAGCAGTTTGGCATCCTTGGAGTAGAGTTTGATTTCCTTCGTGGTGCGGATGTCTATCTGAGTGAAATAGTCCTTGTTGAAGTCATCGTCCTTCAGCACCTCCTTCTTGGCGAAGATGTTGTCCTTCTTCACGATGTTCTGCTCCTTCAGTTCCTTCGACGTACCGAATACAAACCAGGCGGCGTTCAGCGCCTTGTCCTGTGCAGCTACGGTTTTAGCCTTCGCCTCGTTTTCGGCCGTCAGCGACTCCTTGTCAGCCGTCAGTCCGCTCACAGCCGCATCCAGTTCCTGAATGCGGATATTCTTCGAAGCCAGTTCGGCCTGCAGTTCCTCGATGCGCTGCGTCTTGGCGTTCAGTTCCTGCGTCAGTGCTTCCACCGCCTTCTTCAGTTGTGCCGAGTTGTTCTTGCTGCTCTTCAGCATGGCCTGCAGTTTCTCTATCTGCGCTTTGTTCTCTTCCATCTGCTTGCGGATGAACTCAATGTCCGAAGCAATCTGTTGCTTGGCATTCAGCGAACCTTCGCCTGCGGCACCACGTTGCAGGTCCACCCGGTTCTCGGCCGCATTGATTTGCCGGAAGCCTTCCGATATTTCGTTGAAGGTACCCATCATCTCATCCAGTTCAGCGTTGCGTTGGCTCAGCACCATCAGCAACGAATCATTTTCAGCCTTCAGCTGATTCTTGTCACCTCCCGAAAGGGCATCGCACGAAGCCAATACGGCTGCGCCCACCATCATTAATACAATCTTTTTCATAATTTACCTAATTAATTGGTTAATACCATATATATATAACTTTTATAAGTCTGGTTACACCCCGCCGACAACCAGCACAATCTCCCCCTTCGGCTCATTCGCCGTAAAGTGCGCTATCAGCTCCGCCAACGTGCCTCGCACCGTCTCCTCATGCACTTTCGAAATCTCGCGTGCCACGGCAGCCGGCCGTTCCGGCCCGAAGTGCTCCGCCAATTGACCCAGCGTCTTCACCAACCGGTAGGGCGATTCGTAGAAGATGATGGTGCGCGTCTCCGTAGCCAGTTCCTTCAGTCGCGTCTGGCGTCCCTTCTTCTGTGGCAGGAAGCCCTCGAAGCAGAACTTCTCGTTAGGCAGTCCCGAAGCTACCAATGCCGGCACGAAGGCCGTCGGCCCCGGTAGGCATTGCACCTCGATGCCCGCCCGCACACACTCGCGCACCAGCAGAAAGCCGGGATCGGAGATGGCGGGCGTGCCTGCATCCGAGATGAGTGCTACCGTCTCGCCCCCTCTTATTCTATTTACAACGCTTTCCACCGTTTTATGTTCATTGAATTTGTGATGCGACTGCATGGCGTTCTTTATCTCGAAATGTTTCAGCAGAATGCCCGACGTGCGTGTATCCTCGGCCAATATCAGGTCGGCCTCCTTCAGGATGCGCACAGCCCGCAGTGTCATATCTTCCAGATTTCCTACCGGAGTAGGTACCACATAGAGTTTCCCCATATCTTTCTGACGTTTAGTGATGTCGCCGCAAATGTAGAAATAAATAATGAGAAAATGTAGGTAAGCCGATAAAAACCTGTACTTTTGCATAGGATTAACAGAGATCAAACAGATGCTCCCCTGCTTTTTTTAATTTTAAATTTTAAATTGACAAGATGCTCTACCAAGAAGACCATAACCAAGAAACCGGACGGCGCGGGCGCGTTGAAGTCATCTGCGGCTCCATGTTCTCCGGCAAGACCGAAGAACTGATACGACGCCTGAAGCGTGCCAAGTTTGCCCGCCAACGGGTGGAAATATTCAAGCCGGCCATTGACACACGCTATTCCGAGGCCGATGTGGTGTCGCACGACAGCCACTCCATCGCCTCTACTCCCATTGATTCGTCGGCCAGCATCCTGCTGTTTACCTCAGAGATTGACGTGGTAGGCATCGACGAGGCGCAGTTCTTCGACAGCGGACTGGTGGATGTGTGTAACCAACTGGCCGACAACGGTGTGCGTGTCATCGTCGCAGGGCTCGATATGGACTATCTGGGGCGTCCCTTTGGGCCGATGCCGGCTCTCTGTGCCATTGCCGACGAGGTCACCAAGGTACACGCCATCTGTGTGAAGTGCGGACAGCTGGCAGCCTTCTCGCACCGCATGGTGGCCAACGACAAGCAGGTGATGCTGGGCGAGACGGCCGAGTACGAGCCGCTTTGCCGGCAATGCTACCGTCAGGCAACCCGTAAATAACTCATAAATCGCTACAGCCATGGCTCAAAAGAAAATCACCTTCGACAGTTTCATCCGCGGTGTCATATTGGGCGGCATCGTCATCGCCCTGCTGATGCTGCTCAAGCGGCTGAGCAGCGTGTTGCTCCCCTTCTTCATCGCATGGCTCATTGCCTACATGGTCTATCCCATGGTCACCTTCTTCCAGTATCGCCTGCGTGTGAAGGTGCGTATTCTTGCCATCTTCTGTGCGCTGTTCACGCTGCTGGTGATAGGTGGAGCAATCTTCTACTTCTTTGTTCCTCCCATGCTCGAAGAGTTTGGCCGGGTGAAAGACCTACTGATAGCCTATTTCTCCGACGCGAGCTATGGCAGCAATGTGCCCAGTTCGTTGAGCGAGTTCCTGCGTCAGAACGTCGATTCGAACTACCTGAGCCGCCTGTTCCATCAGGAAGACTTTCTGGCGGCACTGAAGGAGAGCCTGCCACGCATCTGGCAGTTGCTGACGGAGTCGGTCAACCTGCTCTTCAGCTTCTTTACCTTCCTGCTCATCCTGCTCTATGTGGTCTTCATCCTGCTCGACTACGAGAGCATTGCCGAGGGGTGGGTTCATCTCATCCCGCTGAAATACCGCACCCATGTGGTGCATCTGCTTACCGATGTAAAGGAGGCCATGAACCGCTATTTCCGCGGACAGGCCTTCGTGGCATTCTGTGTCGGCATCCTCTTCAGCATCGGCTTTCTGATTATCGACTTCCCGCTGGCTGTCGGTCTGGGCCTCTTCATCGGCCTGCTCAACATGGTTCCCTACCTGCAGATGGTGGGCTTCATCCCTACCATCATGCTCGCCATACTGAAGGCGGCCGATACGGGCGGTAACTTCTGGGTCATTCTGGCCTCGGCCATTATGGTCTTTGCGGTGGTGCAGGTCATACAGGATGGCTTCATCGTACCGCGTGTCATGGGGCACATCACCGGCCTCAATCCTGCCATCATCCTTCTCTCCCTCTCCATCTGGGGTTCGCTGATGGGGATGCTGGGCATGATCATTGCCCTGCCGCTCACCAGCCTCATGCTCTCCTACTATCAACGATACATCGCGCATCACGAGCGACGGCTGCGGGAACAGGATGCCGATGCAGGGAATGAGGAGGCGTAATCATCTTGTACGAGCTACAGGGTGACTAATATCTTCCTACTCAACCGTTCTTCCAACTGTCCGAATGTAGAATCTTGGTAGCCAATGGCGTGCTCATCCCCAGAGGGACCTGCCTGCATACAGACAGGGATAGCCGGGCAAGCTGTAGCGTTGGGAGCTCACCCGCCCTCGCAGATGGAAAGGAATGTGGAACATGTCCTTAGCCGCAAAATGCTTGTGATTCTTCTCGCGTATTCTCATTCTGTACCATGTGTCTCCTGCATTTATAGTGTGCGTCATGAAATTCCCCTTATTCTGTTCATAGAAATCCGTAATTCCCTGAATGCTTTTAGCAAGACGAGCTAACGAATAGGCTTCAAATGCTTCTTTGATGACATTGCACGATTCCGCAACCTTACCCATTAGAGATGTTTTATCTAAGCTGTATGTGGTGCATTCCCCGCCATTCAATTGCGACAGATTGTTCAGATAAGCATTGATAAGCTCCAGAGTGTATTCTTCCGTCGTTTGATTGTCCGGCCTTTCGTTCTTAAGGGCTTGATTCACGTTGTCAATGAGTCCTTTTATGGTACAAAAAACTCCCCGCCATTGCACTGTACAAATGACGGGGAGTATTAGTCTATCACTTCATTAAGCCATGTGGCTACTAATGAACAGATTACGGAATAATTGTAGTCTGCAGACCAGTTGCTGATTCATCAACAGCAGCTACCTGTGCATTAGTATAAGCAGCATAGCTATTGATATTGGATGACTTGATGCCAATTTCAGCCAAACTGTTCTGTGCTTCTACCAGAGCAGGAACACCTGTAGAAGTAGAAGTCAATACTTCTTTTACCCAAAGAATTACTGTTGCAGCCAGATTCTTATCAGCGGCATTAAGAGACGAACCATAAGATGCAATTACATAATTATAAGTATAAGCGGTAGTTACAGCCGAACCAAGTGCATCGTAAGTGTACCAGATATCTACCATTTTGTCGAGCGTACAACCCTTCCAGATGAAGTTGGTAGGATACTTGGCAATAGCTTTCGAATATACAGTGCTTTGGATAGTCCATGCGTAAGCAGCAGCTACATAGTCACCAGCGAAAGATGAACCATTCTTGGCAATCGTAGTGCAGAGGCCATCTTTAGCCTTAGCTTCTGTGTCATACAGTGTTGCATCAGCAGTCAATGAATATTTGAAATCCTTAATCTGGTCGTTCTCAAAATTGAATAATACAGCCTCAGCAGCAGCCTTCTTAGTATTCAACAGCTTGTTTACAGCAGTCTTGAATTCTGCAGGTTCAGTCGGCTTGTCTTGTTTCAGGTTGGCATCTGTGAAGCCGGCAGCCTTAAGGTTAGCCTTCAATGTAGCCCATTGAGGAGCAGAACCCGTATTCAAAGCAACCATCATACCTGCATAGTAATAAGGATTACCATCGTAAATAGTTGTTCTACTACCGCTTACATAAGTACCCCAGTTCTGTGCCCAGAAATTAACTACAGCTTCCATTGCAGCGTCCTTCTGTGCTTGTGCTGCACTTTCCTCGTCGGCATTTTCTTTCCAAATCACCTTAGAGCTGGTACCACTCTGAGTTACAGTACCACCATTAGCAGAACTTACGTTAGTAGCCTTGAATGTACCACCTACTTGGATAGCACCTTCATTCGTCAGACCGGTAACTACGTTCAGAGTCTTGCCCGCGTTGACAATTACCTTAGCCCCCTTGGCTACATTCAAATTAGTAACGTTCAAGTCGCTGCCCAATGTAGTAGTACCAGCTGCGATAGTTACAGTAGCGATGTTTTTGTTAGCCTCTACGCTCAGTGTAGATGTACCGTTGATAATCAGATTGTTCACATAACCTACTTTCGTAATAGCCAAGTTACCGTTTGCGATAACCTTGGTTACGATGGATTTTTCGCTACCAGCCTCAAATGCTTCGGAAGCCTTGGTTGCAGTATATTCTACGATACCAGCGTTGCTGTTGGTCAATACTACGTTGTCAGGCATAGCCTTGTAAACGACGATTGTACCAGTATTCTTCGTCAGATAGTTAACTTCACCCTTTGCATAGAGGATACCGGCATTTTCGATGGTTGCACTATTGCTGCTCAAGCTGCTGATGCTTCCTTCGTTAGTGATAACGGCATTGGCATTGTTAACCAAACCTGCTGCTGCCTCAGATACGATTTCAGCACCCTTGGCGTTATTGATGTTACCTACCACATCGTACTCACCGGTTTGAGCGTTGTATTCATCAACATCGTTAGTCAAACCTTGTACATTCAGTACACCGGCATTATTGATAGTACCCAAGTTGGTAGAACCACTCGTCAGCGTCACTTCGCCATTGTTCTCCAAGGTAGCACCGTCTGCATTTTCAATGCTAAACTGAGCATTTACTCCAGCAGGAACAGTTACCATATTCGCATTAGCGATTGCAGAAACACCCGTATAGGTGTTGGCCACAGCTGCACGAGTTTCAGGCATAGCCGTGAAGATGATTGCACCCTTGTTGATGATGTTTGTTGCTTCGAAAGTAGGATCTGTTGTCAGGACGGCACCTTCCTCAACGGTCAGATTAGCATTTACTTCCACATTCTTCAAGGTCATATTACCCTTCACGCTAACGGCTGTTCCAACTACGAATGTAGCCTTGCTCGGCATTTCTACGCCTTCCTCGAACGCGAAATCAGAACCTGCGATGTTGATGTTGACACGGCCTGTAGTTGCACCATACTTAGCAACCATTTCATTCCAGTCAGCCTTGTTCGTTACGATATAGCCAACGGTTGTTTCGTTAACCTTATCATAAGAATCCATCTTCTTCATGCGAAGTGTCAAGCCCATGCTGCGAGAAAGTACGCTGGCCTTCGTGGCGGCAGATGTTGTAGACTTAAAGTCTATTGAATTCTGGTTCAAGTAAGCTTGATAGATACCATTATCAGTATAAACATACATCGCAATGCCACCATAAGTAGGCAGTGATTCTACAGAAGGCATCATGAAGCTAACTTCCACATACTTGTTATTGGTAGTATCATCCACCTTTACCTTCGTATTGTTAGGTAACTTGGCGATGATGTAGTTGCTATAACCAAACTTTGTATAAGAAGCATTGGTAGATGTAGAACTCAAAACCATATCAGAGGTCTGTACCTTGTTCCAATCTACACATCTATTATCGGAATTCCAATACGACTCAGTATACAAAGACGGATTATTCTGGGCCATCTTGGCAAGTGCTTCATGATCAAAACCACCTTTTACCATGAATCCCTCTCCACTGTTACTGGTTGCGTCCTTCAAGACAACCTGTGAAACGGTAGTTACCTTCTCACCGTTATCGAAATTGATGACAAACTTGGGATAAGTATAAAGGTTGTACATCTTGATATCCTTTTCGGTGTCACCCTCATACATCACGGTGGCAGCTATAGCTTTGTTACCCTTCTGGATAGCAGCACCCAGCACTACCGGACCATCTTCTGTATCATAAAGTTCCTGAACAACCGGCAGTTCGAAAGAAGCAGCGGCACGGTTGTTGTCACTCTTGTTGTAAGGATATACAAACAGGTAATGGCCGATACCCAACTCGATATCAGACTTCCATACAGAACCATCGAAGGTAAACGGATAGTTACCAGCCAAAGACGGAATCACCTTCCAGTCCTTAGGATCTTGCTTAGCAGGCTCATATTCATCAATGATGCATGCCCCCAGCTTATCTCCGGCTTCGAAGGAAATCACCATGTTGTCACTGACGCTGTAACGTGTATCAGCTTCGCCCAACGTTGTAAGCGTCAAATCCTTGCTCAATTTGGCATGTGAACCTTGAGTACTGATGCCCTCGTTGACAAATTCGTCAGCCGTACATGCAGCAAACAGTGCAGGTAATGCCAAAGCAGTTAAAATGTGTCTTGTTTTCATTTTTAATTTAATTAGTAATTACTTTTATTAAATATTAAAATCACATATCCTCATTTATACCTCACCAGTCTCGATTTCCTCGTTACTGAAGGCAAATCCCTTTTCGACCTCCAGCAGCAGAACTTCCACTTCCGGAGCCACATACTTCATTT
>SAMEA3663297__coassemble_878_pt1 | contig 12904 bp, 8 predicted proteins | sample SAMEA3663297__metabat2_low_PE_003 | metagenome-assembled genome bin SAMEA3663297 (sample SAMEA3663297) | pig gut metagenome | biome: pig gut; feature: pig-associated habitat; material: faeces | place: China | collected 2013
CAGTTGGAAGAGATGGCCGCAAGTTAAAAAACATCCGCAGAAACAAGAATCCCCTTTCTGACAAAAAAAGAGAGACCGATATGTTAGCAAAACGAATTATCCCCTGTCTGGACATCAAGGACGGACAGACTGTAAAAGGTACCAACTTCGTGAACCTGCGGCAGGCGGGCGACCCCGTGGAACTGGCCCGGGCTTACAGCCGGCTGGGGGCCGACGAACTGGTGTTCCTGGACATCACCGCCAGCTTCGAGGGGCGGAAGACCTTCACCGAACTGGTGAAACGCATTGCCGCCAACATCAGCATCCCCTTCACCGTAGGAGGGGGCATACACGAACTGAGCGATGTGGCACGGCTGCTGGAGGCAGGAGCCGACAAGATTTCCATCAACTCGGCCGCCATCCGCCGGCCGCAGCTGATTGACGAGATAGCCGCCCACTTCGGGTCGCAAGTGTGCGTGCTGGCCGTAGACGCCCGCTACACACCGGCAGACGGCAACTGGAAATGCTACCTCAACGGCGGACGGGTGGAGACGCAACGCCACCTCTTCAGCTGGACGCACGAGGCACAGGAACGGGGAGCCGGCGAGGTGCTGTTCACCAGCATGAACCACGACGGTGTGAAGAACGGATACGCCAACGAGGCACTGGCCACCCTGGCCGACAACCTCTCCATCCCCATCATCGCATCAGGCGGTGCCGGATGCAAAGAGCACTTCCGCGACGTCTTCACCAAGGGAAAAGCAGATGCTGCACTGGCCGCCAGCGTTTTTCACTTCGGAGAAATTAGTATTCCCGAATTAAAATCGTATCTTTGCGACCAAGGAATCGCCATCCGGCTGTAAAGGGGCGAAAGAAGCCCCTCCGCCACCGGACAGGGAGGCCTTTGAAAAGAGTAAAAACAAGATTTTGGAAAACAATAAAACAAAGATAACAATGACACTGGATTTTGAGAAAACGAACGGGCTCGTCCCCGCCATCATACAGGATGCCGACACGGCCAAAGTGCTGATGCTGGGCTACATGAACGAGGAGGCCTACCGGAAGACGCTGGAAACCGGCCGAGTAACCTTCTACAGCCGCAGCCGCCACTGCCTCTGGACCAAGGGGGAGACCAGCGGACACTTTCTGGAAGTGGTCTCCATGAAGGAAGATTGCGACCAGGACACCTTGCTGATACAGGTGCATCCCGCAGGGCCGGTGTGCCACACGGGCACAGACACCTGCTGGGGAGAAAAGAACGAACAGCCGGTGATGTTCCTGAAGCAGTTGCAGGACTTCATCGACCGGCGTCACCGGGAGATGCCCGAAGGCTCGTACACCACCTCCCTCTTCCGGTCGGGCATGAACAAGATGGCACAGAAGGTGGGCGAAGAGGCCGTAGAGACCATCATCGAGGCTACCGGAGGGACAGACGACAGGCTGATTTACGAAGGGGCCGACCTGCTCTATCACCTCATCGTGCTGCTCACAGCCAAAGGATACCGCATTGAGGACCTGGCACGCGAGCTGCAGGAACGGCACAGCGATACCTGGAAGAAACATTAACCATACGAAGGAGGAAACGGCAAGATGGACGGAGCACTGATACAATACACGGGCGTGGATATCTGCCAGCAGGAAGTGTGCGTGCTGGAAGGGGTGAACCTGGAGCTGCAGGGCGGAGAGTTTGTGTACCTCATCGGCAAGGTGGGTACAGGAAAGACTTCCCTGCTGAAGACCCTCTACGGCGAACTGGACATAGCCGCCGGCGAAGCCCAGGTGCTGGGCTACGACCTGCAACGTATCAGGCAGAAGCACATCCCCGCCTTGCGACGGAGGCTGGGAATCGTCTTCCAGGACTTCCAGCTGCTGACCGACCGCAGCGTATATGCCAACCTGGAATTCGTACTGAAAGCCACCGGATGGACCAACCGGACAGAGATAGCCGAACGGATTGAAGAGGTACTGCGGCTGGTGGGAATGGAGAACAAGGGCTACAAACTGCCCAACGAGCTGTCGGGCGGCGAACAGCAGCGCATCGTCATCGCACGGGCCGTGCTCAACTCGCCGGACATCATTCTGGCCGACGAGCCTACCGGCAACCTCGACGTAGAGACCGGACGGAGCATCACCTGCCTGCTGCACGACATCAGCCGCAGCGGCGCACTAGTGGTGATGACCACGCACAACCTGCAGCTGATTAACGAATTTCCCGGCAGGGTGTTCCGCTGTGAGGAGCACCGGCTGAAGGAGGAGACGGAGGCCTGGCTGCCGGCGGAAGAAAAGTGAAAACAGAAAATAAATCAATAACAATAACTTAAAAACAGGGACAAAGATGAAAGTATTAAAGTTTGGAGGAACTTCCGTAGGTTCGGCAGGACGGATGAAGGAGGTAGCCAAATTGATTACCGAGGGCGAACGCAAGATTGTAGTGCTGTCAGCCATGTCGGGGACAACCAATACACTGGTTGAGATTTCGGACTATCTGTACAAGAAGAATCCGGAAGGTGCCAACGAAATTATCAACAAGCTGGAGAGTAAATACCGCCGCCACATCGACGAGCTGTTTGCCACGCCGGAGTATAAGACGAAAGGACTGGAACTCATCAAGTCGCACTTCAACCTGATACGCTCGTTTACAAAGGACCTCTTCACACTGTTCGAGGAGAAGGTGGTGCTGGCGCAAGGCGAACTGATATCAACCGGCATGATGAACTACTACCTGCAGGAGTGCGGCGTGAAGTCGGTACTGCTTCCCGCCCTGGAGTTCATGCGCACAGACAAGAACGCCGAGCCCGACCCCGCCTACATCAAGGAGAAACTGCAGATGCAGCTGGAGTTGAATCCGGACGCCGACATCTACATCACACAGGGTTACATCTGCCGCAACGCCTACGGCGAGATTGACAACCTGCAGCGGGGCGGCAGCGACTACACAGCCTCGCTGATAGGTGCCGCCGTCCAGGCAGAAGAGATACAGATATGGACCGACATTGACGGGATGCACAACAACGACCCGCGCATCGTGGACAAGACTTCGCCCGTGCGCCACCTGCACTTTGAGGAGGCTGCCGAGCTGGCCTACTTCGGGGCAAAGATTCTGCACCCCACCTGCGTACAGCCGGCTAAGTACAACAACATCCCCGTACGCCTGCTCAACACCATGGACCCTAAAGCGCCGGGCACACTGATATCCAACGATACAGAGAAGGGTAAAATCAAGGCGGTAGCAGCCAAGGACAACATCACGGCCATCAAGATCAAGTCCAGCCGGATGCTGCTGGCCTATGGCTTCCTGCGCAAGGTGTTCGAAATCTTCGAGAGCTACCAGACCTCCATCGACATGATCTGTACGTCGGAGGTGGGTGTCTCTGTCTCCATCGACAACACCAAACACCTGAACGAAATCCTGGACGACCTGAAGAAGTACGGCACTGTGACGGTGGACAAGGACATGTGCATCATCTGCGTAGTGGGCGACCTGGAGTGGGAGAATGTAGGTTTCGAGGCAAAGGCGCTGGACGCTATGCGCGACATACCGGTACGCATGATTTCCTTCGGCGGCAGCAACTACAACATTTCCTTCCTCATCCGCGAATGCGACAAGAAGGAGGCACTGCAGTCGCTGAGCAACGCGCTGTTCCAATAATATTATAATGTAGGGGGTGGTCTTGTGTGTCCACCCCTATAGCCATTGACTTAAACTTAAAACAACCGCAAAAGAAATACTCACTAAAACAAAACCAGAAAAGAGAATATTGATTATGAGAGACCCCATTTTTCCGGTCGAGAAGTTCCGGACACTGCGTACACCATTTTACTATTATGACTGCCAAACGCTGAACGAGACACTGACCTGCATCCGACAGGAAGCAGCCAAGCACGCAAACTTCGCGGTACACTATGCCGTGAAGGCCAACGCCCATCCACGTATACTGAACCTTATCTGTCAAAGCGGACTGGGAGCCGACTGTGTAAGCGGGGGCGAGATACGTGCCGCACTCCAGGCAGGATTTCCGGCAGAGAAGATTGTCTTTGCCGGTGTGGGCAAGGCCGATTGGGAGATAGAGCTGGGACTGGAAGCCGGCATCTTCTGCTTCAACGTAGAGTCTGTGCCCGAACTGGAAGTCATCAACCAACTGGCAGCCGACAAAGGCAAAGTGGCACGGGTGGCCTTCCGCATCAATCCGGATGTAGGCGCACATACCCATGCACACATCACCACCGGACTGGCAGAAAACAAGTTCGGCATCAGTATGAGAGACATGGACTACGTCATCGATCTGGCACAAGGAATGGAGCATGTACAATTTATCGGACTGCACTTCCACATCGGTTCGCAGATTCTGGAGATGGACGACTTCATCGCACTCAGCAACCGCATCAACGAGCTGCAGGACAAGCTGGAAGCACGCGGCATCCAGATAGACCACATCAACGTGGGAGGCGGCCTGGGCATAGACTACCAGAAGCCTACGGAGCATCCCATACCCGACTTTGCCACCTTCTTTAATACGTACGCCTCGCATCTGCAGTTGCGTGCCGGACAGACGCTCCACTTCGAGCTGGGACGCTCGGTAGTGGCCCAATGCGGCTCGCTGATAGCCAAAGTACTCTACGTGAAGCAAGGCACCGACAAGCAATTTGCCATTCTGGATGCAGGCATGACGGACCTCATTCGTCCCGCACTCTATCAGGCCTACCACCAGACGGACAACATCACCTCCGAAGGCGAGGTGCGCAAATACGATGTGGTTGGCCCCATCTGCGAATCGTCGGACGTGTTCGGCAAGGATGTTCCCCTGAACGAAGTGAAGCGCGGTGACCTGCTGGCACTCCGTTCGGCCGGAGCCTATGGCGAAATCATGGCCTCGGGCTACAACTGCCGCGAGCTGCCGAAAGGCTATCTCTCTGACGAACTGTAAGAAACGCACCTTCCCCGGAGCGTCCCGCCTACAGGGAAGGGAGAAGCCGACCCTCTGATTTTTGACAACTTCAACAAAAGGATATGGAACTACTGGTTTACAAAGCATCTGCCGGTTCAGGAAAAACCTTCACGCTGGCCGTAGAGTACATCCGGCATCTGATAGAGAATCCGCGTGCCTACCGCCAGATACTGGCCGTAACCTTCACAAACAAGGCCACAGCCGAGATGAAGGAGCGCATACTGACACAGCTCTACGGCATCTGGCAGGGTGACCCTGCATCGGAGGCCTACCTGAAGCGGGTGAGCGACAGCCTGCCGTTGCCGGCAGAGGAGCTGAGGCAACGTGCCGGTACGGCCTTGCTCTACATGCTGCATGACTACAGCCGCTTCAGGGTAGAAACCATTGACTCGTTCTTTCAGAGCGTGATGCGCAACCTGGCACGCGAACTGGAGTTGGCCCCCAACCTGAACATCGAGCTGGACAACACACAGGTATTGAGTGATGCCGTAGACAGTATGATAGAGAATCTGACGGCAACATCACCCGTCTTGGCCTTGCTGCTCGACTACATACAGGAACGCATCGCCAGCGACAAGCGGTGGAACGTGGCCAACGAGGTGAAGGAATTCGGACGCAACATCTTTGACGAAGGCTATATGGAACGCGGAGAAGACCTGCGTACCATATTGCGGCGGCCAGAAATTGTCAAACTATACCGCGACGTGCTGCGACAGGCTGAGATGGAAGCACTGGAACAGATGAGAGGCTTTTACGACCAGTTTGAAGGAGAGCTGGAGATGCACGGTCTGACGGCCGACGACCTCAGCGGCAAGAGCACGAGGGGCATAGGCAGCTACTTCCGGAAGCTGCGCGACGGAAAACTGACAGACAAGGACGTGATGAACGCAACCCTGCAGAAACACCTGGAGAGTGCAGAGAACTGGGCTGCCAAAACCCATCCGCAACGGAATGACATCATCCGTCTGGCACAGACGTCACTGCTTCCCCTACTTCAGGAGGCGGAGAAGATGCGCCCCTCACGCTGCATCAGAGTGGCCAGCAGCCGCCTCTCTTCCCAGCACCTCAACAAGCTGCAACTGCTGAACAACATTGACCAAGAGGTACGTATCCTCAACAGAGAGCACAACCGCTTTCTGTTGTCAGACACCAACGACCTGCTGCACCGGCTGATGCGCGAGGGGGACTCCTCGTTCGTCTTCGAGAAGATAGGGACCAACATCCGCAACGTGATGATTGACGAGTTCCAGGACACCAGCCGCATGCAATGGGACAACTTCCGCCTGCTGCTGGCCGAAGGCCTCTCGCAAGGAGCCGACAGCCTGATAGTAGGTGACGTGAAGCAGTCCATCTACCGCTGGCGCAACGGTGACTGGAGCATCCTGAACAACCTGGGCCTTCAGCAGAACGGAGCTTATCCCATACGGGTAGAGACCCTAAAGACCAACCGACGCAGCGAGGCCAACATCATCCACTTCAACAACGCCCTGTTTCCTGCCATGGTGAAGCAGCTGAATGCCCGCCATCTGGACGAGCTGGACGAAGAGTGTGTCCCCCTGAAACAAGCCTACGCAGATGTGGCACAAGACTCGCCGAAGGCTGAACGAAACGGCTACGTGCAGGTTGAGTTCCTGCAGGACGAAGAGGAGTGCAGCTATACAGAGTGTACCCTGCAGGCGTTGGGAGAGACGGTGAAGGAGTTGCTTGCCCAAGGAGTGCGCTCCAACGACATAGCCATCCTGGTGCGGAAGAACAAGAACATCCCGCCCATAGCCGACTATTTCGAGAAACAGCTTCACCTTTCCATCGTGTCTGACGAGGCTTTCCGGCTGGATGCTTCGCCGGCCATCTTACTGTTGATAGATGCCTTGCGGATGTTGGCCAACCCCGACGACTGCATTGCACGGGTCTCCCTGACAACCAACTATCGCCTGCGCAGGCTCTACCGGGAGAACCCCGACGACTGTCTGGAAACGGCTGCTGAATGGCACTCCCTCTTCACCGGCACTCCAGAAGCAACGCTCCCCGCCGATTTTGTCAGCCGGCAGGAAGAACTGAGTCTGATGCCGCTATACGACCTGTTGGAGGAGCTGGTACGCCTCTTCAAGCTGGGCGAAATGGCGCAGCAAGAGGCCTACCTCTTTGCCTTCTTTGATGCCGTTGCGGAATATCTGAAGAGCAATTCATCCGACTATAACCTGTTCCTCCGCTATTGGGAGGAGACGCTGGCGCAGAAGACCATCCCTTGCGGTGAAGTGGAGGGCATACGCATCCTCTCCATACACAAGTCGAAAGGGCTGGAATTCCATACCGTGCTGCTTCCCTTCTGCGACTGGAAGCTGGAAAACGAGACCAACAACCAGCTGGTGTGGTGCACCACTCAGGCAGCCCCCTACAGTTCGCTGCCCCTTATACCCGTCACCTACTCTGCTGCCATGGCCAGTTCCGTCTTCCGCCCGGACTACCTGCACGAGCGACTGCAGCTGTGGGTAGACAACCTGAACCTGCTCTACGTGGCATTGACACGCGCCGGCAAGAACCTGTTCATCTGGAGCAAGCGGGAGCAGCGCAATACCGTAGCCGAACTGTTGTCCGTTGCCCTGCCCCAAGTAGCGGCACAAGGAGAAGGTAGCTGGGATGAAGAAGCGGCACGCTTTGAAAGCGGCACACTTCTGCCATCGGAACAGCCTATCTCCCCGGTAGAGAGTGCCCTCACCGCCAACCGTCTGTCACAAAAGCCCACTGGCCGTCCCGTACGGATGGAGAGCCTGATGCCCGATATTGAATTCCGCCAGTCCAACCGTTCGGCCGACTTCATTGCCGGCATAGACGAGAGCGAATCTGCACAACGATTCATCGACCGCGGACGCATCCTGCACAACCTGTTTGCTGCCATACGTACCGAAGCCGATGTGGACGATGCCATCACCCGACTGCTGTTCGAGGGTATCATCGACGCAGACAGCGAGGCCGACGTACGCTCGCTGGTACAGAAGGCACTGGCACAGCCACAGGTAAAAGAGTGGTATTCGGGCAGCTGGAGATTGTTCAACGAATGTGACATCATCTGGCAGGAGAACGGCGTGCTACAGGTGCGCAGACCCGACCGCGTCATGATGCGCGACCATGAGATTGTGGTCGTCGACTTCAAGTTCGGTAAGCCCAACAAGCGATATGCCTCGCAAGTACAAGGGTATATGCAACTGCTGGCCCGCATGGGATATGCACCCTCATCCATCAAAGGATACCTGTGGTATGTGACAGAGGGCCTCATTACACCCGTAGAATCTTCCTCCAAACAGCTAATATAATATCTGGAAATATATGAGAACATTCCTTCAGATGGTCGCCCACGACCTCTATACCAAAATCGGAAGTGACCTGTCACGCACAGCCATCGTCTTCCCCAACAAGCGGGCAGGGCTCTTCTTCAACGAGTTTCTGGCTGCCGAAAGCACCGCTCCACTCTGGTCGCCGGCATACGTCAGCATCAGCGAACTGCTGGGCCAACTCTCTCCGTGGAAGAAGGGTGATTCCATCCGACTGGTGTGCGAACTCTATCAGATATTCCGTGAAGAGACGGGAAGCGAGGAAAAGCTGGACGACTTCTACTTCTGGGGCGAACTGCTCATCAGCGACTTCGACGATGCCGACAAGAATCTGGTAGATACGAACCGCCTCTTCAGCAACCTGCAGGAACTGAAGAGCATCATGGAAGGGTACGACTTTCTAGACAAAGAACAGGAGGAGGCTATCCGCCAGTTCTTCCACAACTTCTCCATCGAGAAGCGGACAGAACTGAAGGTGAAGTTCATCTCCCTGTGGGACAGGCTGGGAACTATCTACCGGCGCTATCACGAACGCCTGGCCAAACTGGGTATTGCTTACGAGGGAATGATGTACCGGGAAGTCATCGAACGGCTTGATACTTCCCTCCTGCCCTACGACCGCTACGTGTTCGTGGGATTCAATGTACTGAATCAGGTGGAGACCCGCTTCTTCCTGAAGCTGAAAGAGGCCGGCAAGGCTCTTTTCTATTGGGACTACGACCTCTTCTATACCCGGATGCCTCGCGAACAGCAGCTGCCCTATATCCATGAAGCCGGCGAATTCATCCTACGCAACCTGAAGCTGTTTCCCAACGAGCTGCCCGAAGAGCTGTTTGATGAGCTACGCCGACCCAAACAGATCCGTTACCTCTCATCGCCTACAGAGAATGCACAGGCCCGCTACATGTCGGCCTGGCTACGCGAGGCATACCAGACCAACCGCCCCACGGACGGTACGCCGATGCGTGAGCAAGAGACGGCCGTGGTGCTCTGCAACGAATCGCTGTTGTTGCCCGTCCTGAATTCGATACCGGAATGTGTGGACAACGTGAACATCACCATGGGCTTCCCTCTGTCGCAGACACCGGTATGCAGCTATATAGCCGCATTGACAGAGATGCAGATGAACGGTTATCATGCCGATACGGGACGCTACGACTATGCCGCCGTGCAAGCCGTACTGAGACACCCCTATACCCGTCGTCTCTCTGAGAACGCCCAGGCACTGGAAAGACAACTGACACGCGACAACCGTTTCTATCCCCTGCCCTCGGAACTGAAACGGGATGCCGTACTGGAACTGCTCTTCACCCCCCAGACGGGGAATCTCTCCCTCTGCCGTTGGCTGAACAGCGTGTTGCGCGAAGTATCTACCCTCTATCGGCCGCATACCGAGGCGGAAGCTGCCACAACCGCCTCGCAACAGACCAAGGAAGGCATCTTCGGGCAGCTTTACCGTGAATCCATCTTCAAGGCCTATACCTTGGTAACACGGCTGGGCAGCCTGATAGAGAGCGGCGAACTGGCCGATATCCAAGGCAGCACCTTCCGACGTCTGCTGGATAGGCTGCTCACTGCAGCCAGCATCCCCTTCCATGGCGAACCTGCCATCGGTATGCAGATAATGGGTGTGCTGGAGACCCGAAACCTGGACTTCCACCACCTGCTGGTACTGTCACTGAACGAAGGAAAGCTACCCAAGAGCGAAGGCGACTCCTCCTTCATTCCCTACAACCTGCGCAAAGCATTCGGCATGACCACCATAGACCACAAGAATGCGGTCTATGCCTACTACTTCTACCGCATGATACAACGGGCAGAACACATCACCCTGGCTTACAATACAGCCTCCGACGGCATGAACCGAGGGGAGATGTCGCGCTTCATGCTGCAGTTACTGACCGAATGGCCCCATTCCATCCAACGCGAATCCTTGGAGGCCGGACAGTCTCCTACACCCGTCAGAGATATCTGCATCGAAAAGAGTGCGGAAATCATGCGTCTGTTGTACAACCGTTTTGATACCCGCCGGAATCCGGATGCCGTGCTCTCTCCCTCGGCACTGAACGGCTACTTGGATTGTCCGCTCCTCTTCTATTACCGCTACGTCGCCCAACTGAAAGCACCGGAAGAGGTGAGTGCAGAGATTGACTCGGCCCTGTTCGGTACGCTCTTCCACCGGTGCGCCGAATGGATTTATACAGACCTTACAGCTAACGGAAAAATGGTTGGCAAAGAGGATTTGGAACGGATGCTGAAGGAGGAACACCGGTTGCAGGATTATGTGGACAAGGCCTTCAAAGAGCTCTTCTTTCATGTACCCCTTGACCAACAGCCCGAATACAACGGTACCCAACTGATCCATTCGAAAGTCATTCTATCGTATATCAAACAGCTGTTGCGCAACGACCTCCGGTATGCTCCTTTCGCCTTGGAGGGGATGGAAAAGAGGGTGGCTGAATACCTGCCTCTGGAGTTGCCCCAAGGGGAACTGCTGCTCAAACTGGGAGGTACCATCGACCGGCTGGACAGCAAAGGTGATACGTTGCGTATCGTAGACTACAAGACGGGAGGCGTACCCCATACGCCGGAAAACATCGAACAACTCTTTACGCCGTCGGACAACCGGGCAGGCTACATCCTCCAGACCTTCCTGTATGCAGCCATCCTTTGCCGGAAGCAGCCACTCAAGGTAACCCCTTCACTGCTCTACATCCATCGGGCTGCCTCCGAAGATTACTCGCCTGTCATCGAGATAGGCAGCCGCTCCAACAAGACAACCGTCTGCGACTTTGCCGTATGGGAACGGGAATTCAGGGAACGGCTGCAACAGCTGCTGATGGAGATATTCACACAAGAGAAACCGTTTACACAGACTACAGAACGGAGACGGTGCGAATATTGCGACTTTCGCAGTTTGTGCGGGAGATGAATCACAATAAGGGCGGCCACACAGGACCGCCCTTATTGCTATATGCTATTTCAAATCCGCGTTTATCTCATTTCTTCAACGGAATGGAGAAATAGAAGGTGGAACCTACCCCCTCTTGTGACTCAAACCACAGACGGCCACCGTTCTTCACGGCAAAGTCCTGACACAGCAGCAGGCCCAGCCCCGAACCCTCTTCGTTTTTGGTACCAAACGTACTGAAGTGGGTGCCTGTATGCAGCAACTTCTTCTTGCCCTCTTCGGAGATGCCACATCCGTGATCCTGCACGCTGATGACGGCCATATCATCCTCCTTCACTACCTTCAGCACAATTTCGGTATGCTCGTTGCTGAACTTGATGGCATTGCTCAACAGGTTGCGGATGACGGTCTTTATCATGTCAATGTCTCCTCTGACCTGAATGTGGTCGGGCTCGTTGCTGATGATGGTGATATTCTTCAGGCTGGCCACACTCTTCTCCACATCAATCACGCTATCCAGCACCTCTACCAAGTCAATATCCTGATAGACCACGTTCATCTTGCCCGTCTGGCTCTTGGTCCACTTCAGCAGATTGTCCAGCAGGGCAAACACATTTTCCGTAGTCTGATTGGCCATGGTCAGCAGCTCGTACATTTCTGCCCCGATACGTTCTTCAGGCATATTGAGCAGCAACATGTTCAGTACCATCTTGATAGAGCCCAACGGAGAACGCAAGTCATGGGCAATCACCGAATAGAGCTTGTCTCGTCCCGAGATGGTCCGTTCCAGCTCTTCCGTCTTGCTGCGGATGATGCGTCCGGCAGCCACCAACGATATCTGATGATGCACGCGCGTAATCAGTTCCTCCTTGTTGAAGGGTTTCGAGATGAAGTCATTGGCTCCCGCCTTGAAGCCCTTCACGATATCCGCCGTACTGTTCAGTGCCGTCAGGAAGATGATAGGGATTGCAGCCGTCTCGGGGTTCTGCTTCAACTGCTCCGCCACCTCAAATCCGCTCAAATCCGGCATCATCACATCCAGCAGTATCAAGTCCGGATTCTCCTTCTTGACCTGTTCGAGTGCCTGTCGGCCATTGTTGGCAGAGGCGGTCTTGAACTTCTCGTTGGTTAGCAGCACCTTCAGCAACAGCACATTGGACATCACGTCGTCCACGATTAAGATTTTGTATTCAGAAGGGTTAATTTGCATATCTATATTAATGTATAAGATTCATTCCATTTGTCTCTCTTTTTGGCACTGTCGCCTTTCAGAAGCGGCAATCCCTAAAATACTCTATGATGCGTACCAGTCCTTCGTCCAGCTTCACCACCGGTTGCCACCCCAACCGCTCTTTGGCCAATGAGATGTCCGGCTGACGCCGCTGTGGATCGTCCATAGGCAACGGCTTATAGACGATGCGCGATGTCGAGCCGGTCAGTTGGATGACCTTTTCGGCCAGCTCGCGGATGGTGAACTCGCCCGGATTGCCCAGATTGACCGGTCCTATGAAGTCGTCTTCTGAGTCCATCATACGCATCATCCCCTCAATCAGGTCGTCCACATATTGAAAACTGCGTGTCTGGTTGCCGCTGCCATAGATTGTGATATCCTTTCCTTGGAGGGCCTGCACCACAAAGTTGGACACAACCCGTCCGTCATTGGGCAACATACGGGGGCCGTAGGTATTGAAGATGCGGATTAGCTTGACACGCACGCCGCACTGACGATGATAGTCCAT
>SAMEA3663297__coassemble_879_pt1 | contig 12835 bp, 12 predicted proteins | sample SAMEA3663297__metabat2_low_PE_003 | metagenome-assembled genome bin SAMEA3663297 (sample SAMEA3663297) | pig gut metagenome | biome: pig gut; feature: pig-associated habitat; material: faeces | place: China | collected 2013
CGGGCGCGGCATTCGCGGCGGCCTCTTTCGCGCTTCCCGCCCGAGGTGCCTGCCTTGCCGGCCTTCATGCTGCAACGTGCCGTGTCGTCGGCCATCAGAGACCACGCCCGCGACTACTGGACGGGCACCATCTATACCACCAACCGACGCATCTGGGAACATGACAACGACTTCAAGGAGTATCTGAAGAAGACACGGGCCATGGCGGTGGACATGGAGACGGCCACCCTCTTCAGCTGCGGATTTGCCAACCACATACCTACCGGCGCCCTGCTGCTGGTGTCGGACCAGCCGATGGTGCCCGAAGGGGTGAAAACGGAACAGAGCGACAATATGGTGACGCAGAACTTCGTGTCCGAACATGTGGAGATAGGCATCGCTTCGCTCCGCATGATCATCGAAGAGAAAAAGACTGTGAAACACCTGAAATTTGATTGGTAAACTCTCAGAGACATCTATATCTATGGCTGCCAAACAAGGAATCACCTGCGAAGAGGTACTGAAGGAACTGAAAAACAAGCAATACCGCCCCGTCTACTACCTGATGGGAGAGGAAGACTACTACATTGACCTCATAGCAGACTATATTGCCGACCACGTGCTGACGGAGATGGAGAAGGAGTTTAACCTGACCGTGGTCTACGGAGCTGATACGGACATATCGGCCATCATCAATGCGGCCAAACGCTACCCGATGATGTCGGCCTATCAGGTAGTCATCGTCAAGGAGGCACAGGCGGTGCGCAACATGGAGGAACTGACCTACTACCTGCAGAAACCGCTGACATCAACCATACTGGTACTGTGCCACAAGCACGGCGTACTGGACAGGCGGAAGAAGCTGGCGGCAGAGATTGACAAGGTGGGCGTACTCTTTGAATCGCCTAAGGTGAAGGAGGCGCAGCTGCCCCTCTTCATCAACAGCTACCTGAAGCAAAAGGGGGTGGATTGCGACCCCAAAGCCGCCGCCATGCTGGCAGAATATGTAGGAGCAGACCTGAGCCGGCTGACCGGAGAGCTGGAGAAACTCATCATAACGCTTCCAAAAAACCTGACACGCATCACCCCCGAACAGGTGGAGCAGAACATCGGAATCAGCAAAGACTACAACAACTTCGAACTGAAGAGCGCGTTGATCGAAAAAGATGTGCTCAAGGCAAACAAGATAGTAAAATACTTTGCCGAGAATCCGAAAACGAATCCCATCCAAATGACCCTCTCCATACTCTTCGGTTTCTTCGCCAACCTGATGCTGGCCTACTATGCGCCCGAGAAGACGGAGCAAGGGGTTGCGGCGTTCTTAGGACTCAAGTCGCCCTGGCAGGCACGTGAATATCTGATTGCCATGCGCAGATACAGCGGGACCAAGACGATGCGGATTATCGGAGAAATCAGATATGCAGACGCTCACTCGAAGGGCATAGGGGCTACGTCGAATACTACGGACAGCGACCTGCTGCGCGAACTGATATTCTTCATCCTGCACTAATTATCCGATATGTATAGGGACGCAACATCTGCACCGCGCAATGCCTCCGCAGGCGACATTACGGATGATACGTTGCATCCCGCCGTAGGGGCGGGAATATTTTCCGCCCAAAACCACACGCAACGCATCCGCGGACGATACGACCGCGAACGACATGCAGGGCGCAAAATATTGCGCCCCTACAGTTATACAACCATTCTGATGTGAAACCGAAACTTGAAAAACAGAAAAACATCCCGGTCGTTAAAACAGGCCATAAAGAGGATTAGTTGTCCCCAATCCTACTTTTTAGCTCTTATCTGGAAACAAGAAAACGAGGCAACTGAATGGAGCTGCAACCTGCTTTCAGTCAGATGCTTACATCAGAAGAAACGTGCATAAATTGCCTCTTTAAAGCCGCTGAGAATCGTTTATATCCTTGCATTCCTTCCCCTCGGTCGAAAGAATGCAAGGATTTGCCTTTTAGGGCAATTTCTGTCCTGATAGGGTGGTTTTACTATAAACATTTATTACCTACTGTTCATCTGTAATGATGTGTACACCTTCCAATGCTGCTTAGGAATAATTAGCGAATTAGTTGAAAAAGAAAATAAGTGGAATTTACATGTATAAATATATATGCAAATGCACTTGTATACGAAATATTCAATTGTGAATATAGTTAGAATAACGCATTTGAATCATTTGTATTTTACAAGATATTATGTGAATGTACATTTCAAATGTAATTTATCTTATAATAAGGTTAACTAATTCTCTATTTTGAATATTTCTAACTCATAATCAATGCTGTATAGAGAGATATTCAATTAAATATCGAAAATAGAGTGGGGGATTGTGACCCGATTCGCCCTATCCTTTGTAACCACTCATATTTTATGTATTTATATTATTGTATACTAATTATTTATTTAGTTTTAATAGATTTAAAATCTAACGATAGAAATAGGAATTCACAATTGAATCATGAGACACACTATTACATTTGCAGTAATTCATCACAAATGTAAGGTATTACATTTTTCAAATGAATAATTTGCTTTTGCGAAAAAACAGTATTACTTTTGTGTTTCAGTTTTGAGCATCTACGCATTTGTGATGCACGGCTATAATTCAAAAAAATGGTGAATGCAATGGAAGACGAAGAATTGTCAAAGGAAAACGTAAAAGAAAATGTAAAGGGCAGAATCATGGAAATCATGCGTCGGGAGGGGTTGACAGCCGCCGCTTTTGCCGATGCCATCAATGTGGCGCAGGCTACCATCTCGCAAATCCTAAGAGGAAGAAACATGCCAAGTACCGAAGTGCTCTTCCGACTGCACAAACGGTACCCGGACATCGACCTCAACTGGCTGCTGACCGGCGAAGGCAGCATGAGTGCCAACGAGCCGACGCTATCCCCTGCCGATGCGGCATCTGCCACGGAAAGCGACGCAAATGCCTATCCCTTGTTTGCTGAGAATAGAGAAAATGCGCCCTATCGGCCAAATGAAGCGGAAAATCGCAAGGAAATGGCCTTAGGAAGGGATAATATGACACCTAAAGAGGTTGTCAGACAGGAGATTATATACAAAGAACGCCCGCCCAGACGAATCACTGAAATAAGAATCTTCTTTGATGACAATACGTATGAAACCTTCAAACCCGAAAAATAATGCGGGAATTCAAAAATTATCATGTACATTTGCAGCTATGTACAATTAAACCTATTACAATCATCAGAATATGAAAAAATATGTATTGGACCTGACGGTCACGGAGAACCTCCGACTGCACACAAACTATGTGTTGCTGAAGCTGACCTCACCGACCGTGTTGCCGGATATGCTGCCCGGACAGTTTGCGGAACTGCGGGTAGACGGTTCGCCAACCACCTTCTTGCGCCGTCCCATCTCCATCAATTATGTGGACAGAAACCGCAACGAAGTATGGTTTCTCATCCAGCTGGTGGGAGATGGTACCAAGCAGCTGGCGAAGGCGGAAAAGGGGGATGTAATCAATGTAATCCTTCCGCTTGGAAACGGCTTTACAATGCCTGAAAACAACGCGGACAACCTGCTGCTGGTAGGCGGAGGTGTAGGAACGGCTCCGATGCTGTATCTGGGCGAACAGCTGCGGAAGAAGGGATGCCGTCCCACCTTCTTGCTGGGAGCACGCAGCAAGAACGATTTGCTGCAGTTGGAGCAGTTTGCCGAGTATGGCCCCGTCTATACCACCACGGAAGACGGCAGCTGCGGCGAGAAGGGATACGTCACCCAGCACTCCATCCTCGGAAAGGTGAAGTTCCGGCAGATATACACGTGCGGGCCCAAGCCGATGATGATGGCCGTGGCACGCTATGCCAAAAGCAACGGCATAGCCTGCGAAGTATCGCTGGAGAACAAGATGGCCTGCGGCGTGGGAGCCTGCCTGTGCTGTGTAGAGAACACAACGGAAGGACACTTATGCGTATGTAAAGAGGGTCCGGTATTTAATATAGAGAAATTGTTATGGCAGATTTAAGTGTAAACATCGGCGAATTACAAATGAAGAATCCCGTGATGACTGCATCGGGAACGTATGGATATGGTGAAGAATTCGCCGACTTCATCGATATCGCGCGAATAGGGGGAATCATCGTAAAGGGAACTACCCTTCACAAACGTGAAGGCAATCTCTATCCACGCATGGCCGAGACTCCTTCTGGTATGTTGAATGCTGTAGGTCTGCAAAATAAGGGCGTTCACTACTTTGTTGACCACATCTATCCACGCATCAAGGACATTCAGACGAACATGATTGTGAATGTATCGGGCTCGGCCATCGAAGACTATGTGGAAACAGCCGCCATCATCAACGAACTTGTAAACATTCCTGCCATAGAGCTGAACATATCATGCCCCAATGTAAAGCAAGGTGGCATGGCCTTCGGGGTAACAGCCAAAGGGGCGGAAGAGGTAGTGAAAAGCGTGCGGAAGGTATATAAGAAGACGCTCATCGTTAAGCTGTCGCCCAACGTGACAGACATCACCGAGATAGCGCGTGCTGCCGAATGCGGAGGGGCTGACAGCGTGTCGCTGATCAACACCCTGCTGGGCATGGCCATCGATGCCGAAAAGCGTCGGCCGCTGCTTTCAACCGTTACGGGAGGCATGTCTGGAGCGGCCGTCAAGCCCATTGCCCTGCGCATGGTATGGCAGGTGGCAAAGGCTGTAAAGATACCCGTTATCGGCTTGGGCGGCATCATGAATTGGCGTGACGCGGTAGAGTTCCTGCTGGCAGGGGCATCGGCCGTTGAGATAGGGACAGCCAACTTCATTGACCCGACGGTCACCATCAAAGTGATTGACGGTATAAATGACTACTTGGACAGGCACGGCTTCCAATCCGTCAAGGAGATAGTAGGCGCGCTGGAAGTCTAACCCTAACAGAAAAAAAGGAGTGACATCCGCCTAACGAAATGTCACTCCTTTTTCTTTACATACTGCGGTGCTATTCACCTAACAGGTCAGGACGAAGACGGCGGGTCCGCTCCAACGATTGCTGCAACTCCCACTCCTTGATTTTCGCTTCGTGCCCGGAGAGTAAAATATCTGGAACCTTCCAACCGTTATAGTCTGCCGGACGGGTATAGACCGGCGCTGCCAGCAGATTGTCCTGAAACGAATCGGACAAAGCCGACTGCTCATCGGAAATCACCCCCGGTATGATGCGCACAATGGCATCCGTCATCACGGCAGCCGCCAGCTCACCTCCCGTAAGCACATAATCCCCGATACTGATTTCTTTCGTAATCAGATGCTCGCGGATACGATAGTCGATGCCCTTGAAGTGGCCGCACAGAATGATGAGATTCTGCGCCAGCGAGAGCGTATTGGCCATGGGCTGCGAAAACTGTTCGCCATCGGGCGTCGTGAAGATAACCTCGTCGTACGTGCGTTCGGCCTTCAGGCTATTGATGCAGCGTTCTATAGGCTCTATTTTCATCACCATGCCCGCAAAACCTCCAAAGGGATAGTCGTCTACCCGACGGTACTTGTCTTCGGTATAGTCGCGCAGATTGTGTATATGAATCTCTGCCAGTCCCTTGGTTTGGGCCCGTTTCATGATGGAGCAATTGAAGAAACCTTCAATCATCTCAGGCAATACGGTTATTATATCTATGCGCATAACTTTTATGTAGCTTTTCTGTTTTCTGGGGACAAAAATACATAAAAATGCTCAGATGGGACGAACTTTTCAATTATAAACCGTAATTTTGCCATTCAACAACAATCCGAATGAGACCATGAATATCAAGGAAAGAATAGACCTGCTGCGTTCAGAACTGCATAGACATAACCATAACTACTATGTGCTGAATGCGCCCGAAATTACCGACAAGGAGTTTGACGACCTGATGCGAGAGCTGCAGGAGCTTGAAAATGAGCATCCCGAATATGCAGACCCCAACTCGCCGACCATGCGCGTAGGCAGCGACCTTAACAAGAACTTCACGCAAGTGGCCCACAAATACCCCATGCTCTCCTTGGGTAACACCTACTCGGAAAGCGAAGTCACCGACTTCTTTGAACGGGTGAGGAAGGGACTGAATGAGGATTTTGAAATATGCTGCGAACTGAAATACGACGGCACCTCCATCTCGCTGACTTATGAAGAGGGGAAGCTGGTGCGGGCCGTCACCCGCGGAGACGGCGAGAAGGGAGATGACGTGACGGACAATGTAAAGACCATACGCTCCATCCCGCTGGTGCTTCACGGTGACTATCCGCCCTCGTTTGAAATCAGAGGGGAGATACTGATGCCTTGGGAGAGCTTCGAACGGCTGAACCAGGAACGCGAGGCACGCGAAGAGCCGTTGTTTGCCAATCCACGCAATGCGGCCTCGGGTACCTTGAAGTCGCAGAACTCCTCCGTAGTGGCTACCCGCAAGCTGGATGCGTATCTGTACTATCTGCTGGGAGACTATCAGCCCTCTGACGGACATTATGAGAATCTGCAGAAAGCGGCACAGTGGGGATTCAAGATATCAGAGCACATGAAGAAGGTGCAGACGCTGGAGGAGGTGTTCGCCTACATCAACTACTGGGACAAGGAGCGCAAGAATCTGCCGGTGGCAACCGATGGAATCGTGCTGAAGGTGAACAGTATGCGACAGCAGAAAGCACTTGGATATACGGCAAAATCGCCCCGATGGGCCATTGCATACAAGTTTCAGGCCGAACGTGCGCTGACCCGTCTGAACAAGGTCACCTATCAAGTAGGACGCACAGGCATCATCACGCCGGTTGCCAATCTGGATGCCGTACAGTTATCGGGCACCATAGTCAAAAGAGCTTCCCTGCACAATGCGGATATCATTGAGGGACTGGACCTCCACATAGGTGACATGGTCTACGTGGAAAAAGGCGGAGAGATTATCCCCAAAATCACAGGGGTAGATATGGATGCACGAGGTATGCTGATGGGCGAAAAGGTACGCTTCATCACACATTGCCCTGAGTGCGGCAGCCGACTGATACGTTATGAAGGCGAAGCCGCACACTATTGCCCGAATGAAACGGCCTGTCCGCCTCAAATCAAAGGCAAGATAGAGCATTTCATCAGCCGCAAAGCGATGAACATCGACGGCCTGGGGCCGGAAACGGTAGATATGTTCTTCCAACAAGGGCTCATCAAGGACACGGCAGACCTCTACCTGCTGAAAACTTCAGACATCAGTCCGCTGGAAAGAATGGGAGAGAAGTCTGCCTATAACATCATCAAGAGCATTGACGCCAGCCGGAGTGTCCCCTTCGAACGGGTGCTGTTTGCACTGGGCATCCGCTTTGTGGGAGAGACGGTTGCCAAAAGGCTGGCCAAGGCTTTAGGCAGCATTGACGAACTGGAGAATGCGTCGCTTGAAAAGCTGAAAAACATCGATGAAATCGGCGAAAAAATAGCGCAGAGTCTCATCAGCTACTTTGCCAATCCAGCCAACCGAGAACTGATAGAGAGGTTGAAATCAGCCGGATTGCAATTCTGCAGAAAGGAAGAGGAGAAACAAGACTATTCCGACAAGCTGGCAGGCCAGCAGATTGTAATCAGCGGCGTGTTCGAGCACCATTCGCGCGACGAATACAAAGAACTGATAGAAAAGCATGGTGGGAAAAACGTGGGAAGCATCTCCTCCAAAACCAGCTTCATTCTGGCCGGCAAGAACATGGGGCCGGCCAAATGGGAGAAAGCAATGAAATTGGGCATCAAAATAGTGAATGAAGATGAATTTCTGGAACGAATATCCTAAGAAAACGATACAAATCGCTTTTTTATGACTTATAGTTGTAGCAAACCGAAAGAATTTGTACATTTGCAACGGTTCTCAGAGAACCATATACTACGATATTTATTAGACTCATGATAAAGACAAGATTGCGAGGTATGGGAGTAGCCTTGATTACTCCCTTCAAAGAAGATGAAAGCGTAGATTACGACGCACTTTTACGGCTGGTAGACTACCTGCTGCAGAACAATACAGACTTCTTGTGCGTATTGGGTACAACAGCCGAGACGCCTACACTGACCGAGGAGGAAAAGAAAAAAATCAGACGGGTGGTCATCGAACGGGTGAACGGACGCATTCCCATCTTGCTGGGACTGGGTGGAAATAACACGAGAGCCATCGTAGAAACGCTGAAAACCGACGATTTCACCGGTGTGGATGCTATCCTCTCCGTTGTACCTTATTATAACAAACCCTCTCAGGAAGGCATCTACCAGCACTACAAGGCCATTGCGGAAGCTACCGAACTCCCCATTGTCCTGTACAATGTGCCTGGGCGGACAGGTGTCAACATGAAGGCGGAAACGACATTGCGCATTGCCCGCGATTTCAAGAATGTAATCGCTATCAAGGAAGCGTCGGGCGACATCACACAAATGGATGATATCATCAAGAACAAACCGGCTGACTTTGATGTCATATCGGGCGATGACGGCATTACCTTCCCGCTCATCACCTTGGGAGCCGTAGGCATCATATCGGTCATCGGCAACGCTTTCCCGCGTGAATTCAGCCGTATGGTGCGTCTGGCGCTGCAGGGTGACTATGCCAACGCCTTGACCATCCATCACAAGTTCGCAGAGCTCTTCAAACTGCTGTTTGTCGACGGCAATCCTGCAGGTGTCAAGGCAATGCTGAATGTGATGGGTATGATAGACAACAAGCTCCGTCTGCCATTGGTGCCCACGCGCATCACCACATTCGAGGCGATGCGCAAGATTCTGGACGAACTGAACATCAAATGCTAATATACTATGAGAACCATTACATTCAATGAACTGCGAAAAATAAAGGATTCGTTGCCCAGCGGCAGCATGCACCGCATTGCGGACGAATTGGGATTAGAAGTAGACACCGTGCGCAACTTCTTCGGTGGCCACAATTTCAAACTGGGCAAATGCGTAGGCATTCATCTGGAACCTGGTCCGGATGGCGGCCTGGTCACAATTGATGATACAACGGTGCTTGAAAAAGCATTGAAGATATTGGATGAAGCGGCTGAACAAAAGGCTGCAGAGAATCAGTAAATCCTGTCGCCATTCTATGCCGATGACGGCTCTGTTGTGAGCCTTATATCAATTTTGATATAATATGTATTATGTTTAATATAACATAGATTTAAGAGGTGAGGTCTTCTACTTCACCTCTTTTTTTATGCACGATGAGCTGTGGGGATAAAACATACAAAAACACCTTCCGTATGGAATAATCCATTCCACGGAAGGTGTTTTTGTATAATATAACCGATGTCGGAAATTACATCATGTCTTCTATTTCCTTGAATTCAGGACCCATATCCAAGTTGTAATATACACGATACAGACCTTGCAGCCACAGATCCTTTACATCAGGCTTCAGTGCTCTTGCCTTCTCATAGTTGGGACGAGCCTTTTCATAGAATGACTTCAGAATTTTCTGTTCTTCCTTGTACTTCGGATCGTTCACGTCTGTAGTAGCCTTCTCCGAGAAGTCCTGAGCCTGCTGGCAATATACAAGGCCCATGTTAGAATATGCTTCTGCATAGTTCGGATCTACCTCTACCGTCTGCATATAGAACTTGATGGCATTGTCATAATCCTTCATGTTGTGATACAGATAGCCCTTTACATAGAGATAGAACGTATTCTTGGCATCCTTTGCCAGCATTTCGTCAGCAAACTGCATTGCCTCGTCATACTTGTTGTTATTGCTGTAGTAATCAATCAGATGACCGAAGAAGAAAGGATGATCGGGATACTTCTGGATACCATTCTTCAAGGAAGCGATCCACTTGTCAGTATCACCCTGAGCCTTCAGTGCGGTAGAGATGAACTCCATTGCATACTTGCCTACCTCCTTGTCGTCCTGAGCATACGGAGCGTACTTCAGGATGCTGGCATTGTCTTCCAGTTTGGCAGCTGCCAAGCTAGCATAGTAGGCGATTTGCGGCAATACAGTATCAGTCTGCAGCAGGTTTTCCTTCTCGAACATCGGATGAGCAGCTACATCAATGTATGCGCCGAAGAAGTCCAATGCCTTCTGGTTATACTCCTTAGCCTTGGCTTCATCACCCATAGCCATGTTGAAGTACTGGATACCACCATTAATCAAGTTGCCGCGTTCACCCATAATAGTAGCTGCATTGGGCTTGCGATATTTGTTCTTGATCTTGCCCTTTTCATCGGGTACCTGAGCCAGTTCATCACACTTGAAATAGTATTTGCACATCTCCAGCGCGCTCTTGTACACCTGCAGTGTATCATAAGGCTTTCTCAGATACGCATTTTCCATTTCCTTGGCACTTCTCTTCTGCTGAACGAAGCCGGCCACATTCCATGTCTCGGGGTTGTCTTTTGTCTCAGGATTGGTCAAAGCCGCATTAATCAGTGATTCTGCCTTGGCAAAATCCGGCTTCATTTCACTGGCAATGCTCTTGGCATCCTTTACATTCTTGATCTGAGCGAATGTAAAGCTGGCAGCGAGCAACAATACTACTGAAAAAAATACTCTTTTCATGATGATAGAAATTTTTAAATTAATATATATGTCATTCATTCTCAATCTTTTCGGTATCCGTTGTCAGAATATCTTCATCGTTTTCGGATGTCACCTTGCAGACGGAACCAATTTCATCGTTACGTTTCTCCAGGTTAATCAGTCGGACACCCTGTGTAGCACGTCCCATAATACGGACATCGGCTACCTTCAGGCGGATGGTGATGCCAGACTTGTTGATAATCATCAGGTCGTGCTCATCCGTCACCGACTTGATAGCCACCAGTTTGCCCGTTTTCTCCGTAATGTTGATGGTCTTCACACCCTTGCCTCCGCGATTGGTCTTGCGATAGTCTTCGACATCAGAACGTTTGCCATATCCTTGTTCGGACACTACCATGATGGACTCTGCATCCGTATCTTTAATGCAAACCATTCCGATGACCTCGTCCTGTCCGTCCTCGTCCAACGTCATGCCACGTACACCTGTAGCCGTACGGCCCATCACACGCACTGCACTTTCATGGAAGCGGATGGCGCGTCCATTCCGATTGGCGATGATGATTTCGTTGTCGCCATTGGTCATACGCACTTCTATCACGCGGTCGTCTTCACGGATGGTGATGGCATTCACACCGTTCTGGCGCGGACGCGAATATTGTTCGAGCAGCGTCTTCTTGATGACACCGTTCTTCGTACAGAACACCACGTAGTGGCTGTTGATGAACTGCTCGTCGTTCAGATTCTTCACACGCAGATAAGCGTTGACACTATCGTCCGAGTCGATATTCAGCAGGTTTTGGATAGCACGTCCCTTTGAATTCTTGGTTCCTTCAGGTATCTCGTACACCTTCAGCCAATAGCACTTGCCCTTCTGGGTGAAGAACATCATGGTGTTGTGCATGGTTGCCGGGTAGATATGTTCTACGAAGTCTTCGTCGCGAGTATCAGTACCTTTAGAGCCTACTCCCCCCCTATTCTGTGCACGGAATTCACTGAGCGGGGTACGCTTGATGTAGCCCATGTGCGAGATGGTGATGATCATCTCGTCATCTGCATAGAAATCTTCTGGATTGAACTCCTCTGAAGAATAGACGATTTCCGAGCGACGCTCGTCACCATATTTCTCTTTCACTTCAATCAGCTCATCCTTGATGACTTTGCGGCACAGCTCGTCATTCACCAGAATCTCCTCCAGGAAATTGATTTGTTTTAGTATCTCTTCATATTCGGCATGGAGCTGATCCTGCATCAGGCCGGTCAGCTGGCGCAGGCGCATCTCTACGATGGCGCGTGCCTGAAGGTCAGACAGTTCGAACCGCTCCATCAATCCGCTGATGGCATCGTTCGGTGTCTTGGCCGAACGAATGATGTGAATCACCTCGTCAATGTTGTCGCAGGCGATGATGAGTCCTTCCAGAATGTGCGCACGCTCCTTGGCCTTGCGCAGGTCGTACTGCGTACGGCGGATGACCACATCGTGCCGATGCTCAACGAAATACTTGATGAGCTCCTTCAGATTGAGCAGACGCGGTCTGCCATGTACCAAGGCAACGTTGTTCACGCCAAAGGAAGTCTGCAGCTGCGTCATCTTGTAGAGCTTGTTCAGCACGACGCTGGCATTGGCATCCCGCTTGATGTCGATGACAATGCGCATACCTTCGCGGTCCGACTCATCGTTGGCATTGGAGATGCCTTCTATCTTCTTTTCGTTAGCCAGGTCGGCAATGCTCTTGATCAGTTCAGCCTTATTTACTCCGTATGGAATCTCCGTAACCACAATCTTATCGTGGGTACTGCCACTCTCTATCTCGGCCTTGGCGCGCATCACCACCCTGCCCCTTCCGGTCAGGTATGCCTCGCGCACACCGCTCATACCATATATATATCCCCCTGTCGGGAAGTCGGGAGCCTTTACATAGTCCATCAGCTCCTCTATTTCGATGTCGTTGTTGTCGATATAGGCCACACAGGCATCGATGACCTCCGACAGATTGTGCGTAGGCATATTAGTAGCCATACCTACTGCGATACCCGATGCTCCATTGACCAGCAAGTTCGGGATACGGGTAGGCATCACGGTAGGTTCCTGCAGCGAATCGTCGAAGTTGTTCTGCATATCCACGGTTTCCTTCTCCAGATCCTGCATCATCTCTTCGCCTATCTTTTGCAGACGGCACTCGGTATAACGCATAGCCGCTGCGCTGTCACCGTCCACCGATCCGTAGTTGCCCTGTCCGTCCACCAGCATATATCGCATGGCCCACGGCTGTGCCATACGTACCAATGCACCGTACACCGATCTATCGCCATGCGGGTGGTACTTACCCAGCACCTCGCCCACTACTCTG
>SAMEA3663297__coassemble_880_pt1 | contig 12832 bp, 10 predicted proteins | sample SAMEA3663297__metabat2_low_PE_003 | metagenome-assembled genome bin SAMEA3663297 (sample SAMEA3663297) | pig gut metagenome | biome: pig gut; feature: pig-associated habitat; material: faeces | place: China | collected 2013
TTCCAATACCAAGCGACAGGCTGCAGGTATCGTCATAAAATAGCGGATGATATCAGGATGTGTTACAGTTACCGGACCGCCTCGCTGAATCTGGTCTCGGAAACGGGGTATTACTGAACCATTTGAGCCGAGTACGTTGCCAAAACGGGTCGTAATGAATTGGGTGGATTTTACTCCCTCTTTTTGGAGTTTTTTGGCTAATGATTGTACATATATCTCACAAATCCGTTTAGAACATCCCATTACATTGGTAGGGTTGACGGCTTTGTCTGTGGAAATCATCACAAATTTTTCTGCACCATATTTTACGGCAAGATCTGCTAAAATACGGGTTCCGCATACATTAACTTGGATTGACTCTGACACATTATCTTCCATCATCGGGACGTGCTTGTAAGCCGCTGCGTGAAAAATATATTGCGGCTGGAATTTCCTAAAAATTGCCTCCATTCTGCTTGCATTGGATATGTCGGCAATGAGGGTTTCTGCATCAATGTCTCGCCAGCGGTCCTGCAATTCCAGTCGTATGTCGTGCAAAGGAGTTTCAGCTTGATCGATTAATATTAACTTGTATGGATTGAATGATGCAACTTGTCGCATGATTTCACTACCAATAGAACCTGCTGCTCCTGTAATCATCACCCGTCTTCCCTCTAATTGAGAAGCTACCTTACGAATATCAATCTCGATAGGGGCGCGTTGCAACAGGTCTTCAATCTGTATTTTTTTCAGTTGGGTCGGATCTACTTGTCCGTTCCACTCATTCAATGTAGATGCAGTCAGTAGTTTTATATTGTGTTCCAACAGCCAATCTGCCATATTGCGTTTTTTAAGCTCTTCCATCTTGGCCGGTGAAATGATGACGGTATGTACATCCCTTTCTATCAACTTGTCTAACAAGGTGTCGTCATTGGCATATACCTTGACACCCATCATTACTTTGTCAATCAGTTCCGGTTCATCAGCAATAAAACCGCGTAGACGATAATGGTTGCTTAAATTGACACGTAGCGCCTTTGCAATATTGACTCCTGCCTCTTTGGCTCCGTAGATAAATACATTGGAACTGTGCCGTACGTCAAAATTGATGGTTTCGAAGAATGTCTTTACCAGTACACGTGTTCCGGCCATCAGTCCAAAACTGATGATATAGGACATGAATAGAACGCTGATAGGAACGAGACGGTAATTGAGGATATTCCCGGAAAATAGGCACGCCGTGAGCAGTAGGGCATAAGCCATGGTCAGGGAGACGAAGATACGCAGGATGTCAACAAAAGATGAGAATCTTAATACGTTGGAGTAGGTGCGAAATAGTCTGAAAAACAGCAAATTTACAGAAACAGTCCAAAGAATGGCTTTGTTGACAATGGAAGGCTCTGCCATGATATAACTAAACCTGTATCGCAATAGGCAAGCTAATATTGTAGAGAACGCTATGATGAAAATGTCAAGTAAAAGAATGGCCCAGAAGGGCAATACTTTTGCTGACAAATAACGTTGAAATAGTTTCTGTTCCATTCCCATTTTTTTTTGTTTTAGGTGGGACAAAGATACAATATAATAATCAGAGGGACAAAGCTTGCCGTGAAAAAAAGTATGTATTCAGCATTTTTGTCCCTCTGACTAAAACAGCCCTCCCTATAGCCGGTTTTATGTCGGTTCATGTAATTTGTCAGCTGTGTCACATCAGATTGCTGGCTAATTCACTTAGACGGCTACGCTCGCCTTTGACCAGATTAATATGGGCAAAAAGATTTTGGTCGCGCATACGGTCTATCATGTAAACCAAACCGTTGGATTGACTGTCCAGATATGGTTGGTCAATCTGTTGGATATCACCGGTAAACACCATCTTTGTGCCTTCTCCGGCACGGGTGATAATGGTCTTTATCTCGTGTGGAGTTAAATTCTGTGCTTCATCAATGATGCAGAATGTTTCGCTCAGGCTTCTGCCTCTTATGAAGGCCAGGGCCTCTATAACCAGTTGACCGCTTTTCTGCATTTCATCCAGCCGTTTCACCTCACTGGATGTTGCGGCAAACTGATGTTTGATAACATTCAGATTATCGAACAACGGCTGCATATAGGGAGCAACTTTCTCGTTGGCATCACCTGGGAGAAAACCGATGTCTTTATTGGAGAGTGCCACAATGGGGCGTGCCAGTAAGATTTGTTTGTATGTATTTAATTGATTGAGTGCTGCAGCTAATGCCAGCAAAGTCTTTCCTGTTCCTGCTTTTCCGGTTAAGGCAATCAATTTGATTTCGGGGTCGTTAAGTACTTCGAAAGCGAAACCTTGTTCGGCATTACGTGGTTCGATGCCGTAATTCTTCGATTTATGAACACGGCAAACGGCGTGCGTAAAGGGATTGTAACGCACCAATACACTGTTGCGGTCACTTTTAAGGACAAAACAGTCATTCGGGTGGAGCTGTTCTTTAAAGCAGAGTTCGGAGATGTCGATTCCCTCTTTCGAAGAGTAAATACGGTCAATCAATGCAGGTTCGATGCCTTCAAAGGTTTCGTTTGATTTCTCAAATATGTCAATGTTGATGACTTTGTCGTTGATGTAATCTTCACATAGCAACCCGATGGACCGCGCCTTCATCCGTAGGTTGACATCTTTGGTCACCAAAATCGTCTTAGTCTTGGGATGTTTGTCGGCCAGCCAATCTACCGTCGCAAGGATTTGATGGTCAGGAATCCGGGCAGGAAAGGATTCGCGTACACGGGCAGAGTCAACGGATCCTGCAATGACAAACAGGCGTCCCAGCCCCTTACCCAAAGGAGCACCTTTTGTGAATAGATTATCATCTGTAATGGAGTCCAATTCTCGAACGAATTCCCGGGCATTGAAATTTATCTGTTCATTGCCTTTCTTGAATTTGTCCAGTTCTTCCAATACGACAATCGGCAGGTAGATGTCGTTTTCCTGAAAGTTCTTCAAGCAGTTGTAATCGTGCAGGATCACATTCGTGTCAATTACAAAATTTTTCTTCGTTCCCATACCGTCAGATGTTTTAGTTAATAAATCACACTGTTGATATGCAAATCCCATCGTGTTCCTTATAGTCGTATCTTGGCAAATTTTACATGTAGTATGTAGAATCTACCATTAATATGCACTATCTTTGCATGATGAAAATTGCATACGTTCCTCAGAACTGCTTATAAATATAAACAAATTTGGGGAGTAAAAGGATTATTTCGACGTTAAACATTGTAAAAGATGGATTATCAGGACACATTAAAATACTTATATGACAGTGCACCGCTGTTTCAGCACATTGGAGGAAAGGCCTACAAGGAGGGTTTGGAGAATACGTTGTGCTTGGATGCACACTTTGGACACCCGCATCGCCGTTTCCACTGCATACATGTAGCCGGCACGAATGGAAAAGGCTCTTGCTCACATACCTTGGCTGCTGTTTTGCAGTCGTCAGGTTATCGGGTGGGATTATATACTTCTCCGCATCTGGTGGATTTTCGTGAGCGTATACGTGTGAATGGGATTCCTGTTTCCGAGGAATATGTAGTGCGTTTTGTAGAATCAGAGCGTGAGTTTTTCGAGCCTTTGCATCCCTCTTTTTTTGAACTGACCACAGCAATGGCATTTTGCTATTTTGCCGACCAGGCCGTTGATGTAGCCATTGTCGAAGTGGGATTGGGAGGTCGGCTGGATTGTACCAACATTATCAGTCCGGACTTGTGTGTGATAACGAACATCAGTTTTGATCATACCCAATTCCTGGGTAGCACGTTGGCGCAAATTGCAGCAGAAAAGGCAGGCATCATTAAAGAAGGGGTTCCTATCGTGATTGGCGAAACTACCCCGGAAACTCGTCCGGTTTTTGAAGAGAAGGCAAAATCTTGTCAGGCTCCGATTTATTTTGCAGAGGAGTGTCACGATAATCAATATTCAGATTTGGAGTTTGAACTGAAGGGTGATTATCAGCAGAAGAATAAGCGCACCTTACTGACAGCTCTCCCTCTTTTGCAAGGAGCAGGTTTTCATCTGGATGAGAGTGCCGTCCGTCGGGGCTTTGCACATGTAGTAGAACTGACGGGGTTGATGGGGCGATGGCAGAAGTTACAGGACAATCCTCTGTTAATATGTGATACCGGACACAATGTCGGAGGATTCACCTATATCAGCCAACAGCTTGAAAGCATCCGTTGCCGGCAGTTGCACATCGTGATAGGAATGGTCAATGATAAAGACATACGAGGCGTTTTGTCGCTGCTACCTCAGCGTGCACGCTATTATTTCACCAAAGCCAGTGTCAAACGTGCTTTGTCAGAGGAAGAGATACAGCGTCAAGCTGCAGGCTTTGGCCTGCAAGGGAGTTGCTTCCCGGATGTGGTGTCAGCAGTGCATGCGGCCCAAGAAGAAAGCCTCCCCGAAGATTGTATCTTCGTAGGAGGCAGTAATTTTATTGTCGCTGATTTGTTAGCGAACCGCAATGCACTCAATCTCCACTAAGGCGTCTTTGGGCAGGGCTTTGACGGCTACTGCAGAACGGGCAGGAAAAGCTCCGTCAAAATAGGTGGCATACACTTTGTTCATGTCGGCAAACAGTGACATGTCGGCCAAAAACACCGTAGTCTTAACAATGTGTGCCATGCTCAATCCTGCTTCTTCAAGGATGGCTTTGATGTTTTCCAATGATTGGCGGGCTTGTGCTTCTGCTCCTTCTGCCATTATACCGGTTTCCGCATTGATGGGCAGCTGGCCAGATACAAATACAATGCCGTTGGCTTCTACTGCTTGGCTATAGGGGCCGATTGCTCCTGGAGCCTTAGAACTGCAAATGACTGTTTTCATTGTTCTTTTATGTTTTAGTGAGTAATGATATATTTTCTAAAGTCGTTTATTTACAATGCTTTTGAATAAGGTCGTCTATATTGGGATCGCCCAGCTCTTTGGCTTTGGAGAAACTACTACAAGCCTCTTTGTTCTTTTTCATCTGGAGTTGTGCGATGCCTAACAGACGATAGGCTTCGGCATAATCTGCTTTCATCTGAATAGCTTCTTCCAATATCCTGATAGCTTCTTCATTGCGTCCTACCCGTATGTTGACAACAGCCTGTTCTGCCCGGTACGTCACATCTTCAGGATTCAGTTCGATAGCTTTGGCAATGTCATCCAGCGCACGCTGATATTGTTTGGCTTTCAATGCAGCCTGTTCCCGGTAGTAGTAGAAGAGGTCGTTTACTTTACCGTTGATAGCTTTGAAGTAGGCATCGTAGTCCAATAAGGCTGTGCGTGCCTGATTGGCGTTGACACGTGCCTGCGCACGCTCCAGTAGGTAAGGGGCAGCCTCTTCCATATAGGGTGGATTGAAGCGTGCCACACAACTGTCCATCAGCTGCAACACTTCTTCTGCAGGTGCTCCCATCCTTTCTTTGGTTTTTGCCGTACTGAAGAAAGATACGGCAGAAGCCAGTTCCGATTCATTTACTTTGGTATAACATTCCAGTGCAGCCGGGTAGTCTTCGCGTGCAAATTGGATATCGCCTGCTGCCTGCCAATAGATGGGAAGCGGGTTGATTTCAATAGCTTGCTTGATTTCTGCCAAGGCTTTGTCAAACGACCAATCACCGTATGCGGGTTGTGGGGCGGTCAGCATATAACTGTAGATCATTTTAGCCCGATTGTAATAGATGTCATCTTTTTTGGTGGCTATGCTTACAGCCTTATCCATATCGGCAGTCACTTGTTTCATAGAGGCATCGTCCTGCGACAGGTAAAGCTGTTGGGTGGCGCGCCTCATGTAGCCGTCTGCACAGTTGGGGTATTGTTGGATAAAATCATCCAATACGCTCCGATATTCTTCTGCAGAGAATTGGGAGGAAGCCATAAATAAAAAGACCAGTGCCTGCTCTTCGGTATCAGGCAGTGCTTTTTTGATACCTATGCTTTTGAGTGTCGTACTGTTGAAAGAGAGGGCTGAGATGCTTTGCGACATGGCATAGCGGGCATCCATCGCATAGCAGATGGTGACAGTATCTTGTCCGGATGATTTTTGTACAAGACCAAACACCTCTCCATTGGCGTTCATTACGGGGCAACTCACCATCTTGTCTTTTAATGGCAGATTCAGTGTATAGTAGGCATAATTGCCCGATATTTTGTCTGCTCCTTGCACCTTGCCTGCAGCAAAGTTACGTTCTTTTTGAGTGGAGTAGGGCAGCAGGTAAATCTCTTCATCATTGGTCGGTGAGGTGGTTGCTACGGGTAGTGAGAAGGCCTTCTTGCCGGATATGGCGACCTTGAATTTGATGACATCATACATTTCATCCGCGCCAAGTATGGATTCTATCGGCATCTGTGTACCGTCCGAACTGATAGCGATAGCCCGTTGTGCTCCTTTGAACAAGGTGTAGTCGGACAGGGCGATTCCGTCTTCCGAAACAAAGAAGCCATTGCCTGTGCTCAATATCTTATCGTCATTGCCATAGGTTACGATGGAGAAGACGGCGCGTTTGGCTTTTTCTACCCATTTGGGGGCTTGGGCTACACTCCACTGAGCCAATAAACAGAGAGTGAGCATTCCTAAAATTCTTCTTTTCATATTCATCATTTATTGCTGTTCAACTCATTCTTCTACAGAGGGGTGCCTTTGTCTGACGGCTTCGTAAATCAGGATGCCGGCGGCGACAGAGACGTTCAGTGATTCAATGGTACCCAGCATGGGTATCTTTACCCATTCGTCACATAAAGCCAGGTTTTCGTAAGAGACTCCCTTGTCCTCGGCGCCCATGATAATGCACACGGGGCCTGTGTAGTTCGCCTTTGTGTAGTCATAGTCTCCCTTTTCGGTGGCAGCAACGATACGGAATCCACTCTCTTTCAGGTATTGCAGAGTTGCCTGCAAACTTTGTTCCCGGCATACGGGTAGCGTATGCAGCGCTCCGGCAGATGTCTTTATTGCATCGGCATTGACCGAAACGCTGTTCCTGGAGGGGATGATGATGGCATCCACAGCGGCACATTCGCATGTGCGTGCTATCGCTCCAAAATTGCGCACGTCGGTCACTCCATCCAGCATCACGAAGAGCGGGTGCTTGCCCTCTTCATACAAGAATGGCACCAGATCTTCTACTTTCTGGTAAGTAATGGCCGATACGAACGCAATCACCCCCTGATGGTTTTTTCGTGTGATGCGATTGATTCGTTCTATCGGAACCCGCTGTACGGGTATGGACAACCCCTTCAGGGCAGCGAACAGTTCTTTGGACAAATCGCTCTGTATGTCTTTCTTGACCAATATCTTGTCAATCTCCTTGCCGGCTTGAATCGCTTCTATCACAGCACGGACACCGAATATCATTTCATTTTTTTCAATCATCTGTCACTCATTTTTTTTCGATTTATTGCTTCAACAGGGCACGGGCATTGCTTAGAGCGGCTTCTGTCAATGTCGAGCCACTCAGCATGTGAGCTATCTCTTTCACCCGTTCATCGGCTTCGAGTTGCCTGATGTGGCTGTTCGTTTCCGTATCGTTGTCCTGTTTATATACTTTATAATGTACGCTTCCCCGTGCCGCAATTTGTGGCAGGTGGGTGATGCTGATTACCTGACGTTCGTTGTCGGCCATTTCTTGCATGATGTCCGCCATACGGTCGGCTATTTCGCCTGAAACGCCCGTGTCAATCTCGTCGAAGATGATGGTAGGCAGCTTTACGGCACCTGCAATCATTGCTTTGATAGAGAGCATGACACGTGCTATCTCACCGCCGGAGGCTACCGACGACACATTCTGCAAGTTGCCGTTCTTGTTGGCAGAGAAGAGGAAGGATACCGTATCCATTCCGTATCTTCCCGGCTCTTTCCGAGGGCCTATACAGACTTGAAAGCGGACATTGGGAATGCCCAATGGCATGAGGCGTGCAGCCATTTCGCCTTCCACTTGGCGTGCAGCCAGCGAGCGTGCTTCTGTCAGTACTGCGGCCTTTTCCAGAATGCGTCCTTTCAGTTCTTCGCTACGTTCGCGCAGGGCGGCTATATCAGATTCCGAGGAGGTGATGGCCGATAGCTTGGAGGCATATTCGTCAGCCAAGGTCAGCAACTCTTCCACTGTAGACAGCCGATGCTTCTTTTGTAATGTATAAATAAGGTTCAGCCGTTCGTTGACTTCGTCCAGCCGTTTCGGATTGAACTCCACTTTCTCTTCCTGGTCAGCTGCTTCATCGGCTATATCTTTCAGTTCAATGTACGTACTCTCCAGGCGGTCGGCCAGTTCACTGGCGGGCTGGTAGATGTGCTGTAAGTCCCGCATCCTGTTCAAGCTCTCCTTAAGTTCGGACAGGAGCCCGCCTTCATCACCGCAGAAGGTCTGGCTGATGTGATAGAACCCAGCTTTGATTTCTTCTGCATGACTCAGTGTGTCAGCCTCTTGTTCCAGCTCCTCTTGTTCGCCACTGGTGAGGTTAGCCTCTTCCAGTTGGTTGAGCTGGAAGCGTAGGTAGTCCTCGTCCGTCTTGTCCTGTTCGGCGCGTGCAATAAGGTCTGCCAATTCTTGCTGCACCTCCTTCCATTCGTCATACAAAGCTTGGTAAGAAGCCAGCAATGTCTCGTCGTGTGCGATGAGGTCTAATACATTCAGTTGAAATCCCTCTTTGTTCAACAATAGGTTTTGGTGTTGCGAGTGGATATCTATCAACTGTTCGCCCAATTCCTTCATCTGGGCCAGCGATGCCGGTGAGTCGTTGATGAAGGCACGGCTTTTACCCGATGCGTAGAGCTCACGTCGCAGGATGCATTCGTCTTCGTATTCCAATTCGTTTTGCTCAAAGTAACTTCTCATGCCATAGGCAGAAACGTCGAAGCGGGCTTCAATGATACATTTGGCTGCTCCTTTACGGATTGTTTTCACATCGGCACGTTGTCCCAATAGCAATCCGATGGCTCCGAGAATAATTGATTTTCCGGCTCCCGTCTCACCTGTGATGACCGAAAAGCCTTGGTACAGGTTGATGTCCAGTTTCTCTATCAGAGCATAGTTTTGAATAAAGAGTGAACGCAACATAACAGAATCAGAGTTTTTAGTTCTTGTTTTTCAATTCTTCCACCAGCCGGTCAATGATGTCCGCAGCTACCTCACTCTTCGGTTTCAGCGGATAGTCAGTCCGATTGCTGCGGTCAATGATTGTTATCTTATTCGTATCACAACGGAAGCCTGCTCCTTTGTCGTTCAATGAGTTCAGGACAATGAAGTCAAAATTCTTTCGAAGCATCTTCTCTTCCGCATTGTGTTGCTCGTCATCGGTTTCCAACGCAAATCCAATCAGCAGTTTGTTGTCCCCCTGCTCTTTTTTCATGCGTCCCAGCTGTTGGGCGATGTCGTGAGTCGGGCGCAAGTCGAGTGTCATCTCGCCCGTCTTCTCTCGCTTCATCTTTTTCTCAGCCACCTTCTTGGGCGTATAGTCGGCTACCGCTGCCGACAATATGGCAGCGTCACTCTCGGCAAAGTTTGCCGTAGCGGCCTCATACATCTCTTGGGCAGACTCGGTATGGATGCAGCGGAACATGGGATAGTGAGTCTTTTGTTGAGTGGGGCCGGTTACCAATATCACCTGTGCACCTCGTGATGCACATTCGTCGGCCAGCGCATATCCCATTTTCCCTGATGAATAGTTGCCTATGAAGCGTACGGGGTCAATTTTTTCATACGTAGGTCCAGCTGTAATCAGAATTTTTTTTCCTACCAGTACCCCTTCTTGGGCCGTGAAATACGTTTCCAGTCGCAGTATGATGTTCTCTGGCTCCTCCATGCGTCCTTTCCCCACCAAGTGGCTGGCCAGTTCGCCGCATGCGGGTTCGATAATGTGGTTCCCAAACGAACGGAGGATATCCAGATTCTTCTGCGTAGAAGGGTGGGCATACATATCCAAATCCATGGCTGGGGCTACAAATACAGGAGCTTTAGCCGACAGATAGGTTGTTACCAACATGTTGTCTGCTACCCCGTTTGCCATTTTTGCAATGGTCGATGCGGTAGCCGGAGCTATCAGCATGATATCTGCCCACAATCCCAAGTCAACGTGGCTGTGCCAGGTGCCGTCACGTTGGGCGAAGAAGTCGCTGATGACCGGCTTTGATGTCAGTGCAGAGAGGGTGATGGGAGTGATGAATTCTTTGCCGGCAGGAGTGATGACTACCTGCACCTCGGCACCGCGTTTGATCAATCCCCTGATCAGGTAACATGCTTTGTAGGCTGCGATGCTACCTGTGATGCCCAATACCACTTTTTTTCCTTTCAGTACATTTGCCATAGAAGGGGGGGATCTACATTATTTTTGGGTCAGTTCGCGCAAACGGATTTTGGTCAGCATCGCCTTGGTGTTCAGTGTGAAGTCGCTGCTCTGTATCCATCCGTAATAGCCGGGGTCACGTCGGAGTACTTCAGTGACGGGCATACCTTTGTATTTCCCGAAATTGAACACTTCCACACCGGCATCGTTATAGACCATACGACCGGCAAAGTCCACGTTTTTGTTGAAACTGGAGTAGTTGGACAGAAAAGCAATGTCATTCTGCAGCTCAGGGTAGCGGTCCAGCTGCGCTTTCAGCACCTCGTAGGTAGCTCGCGTATCTCCTTCTGCCGAGTGAGCATCGTCCAGATTCTTGCCGCAGTAGAATTTATAGGCGGCAGAGAGCGTGCGTTGTTCCATCTTGTGGAAGATGACCTGTACGTCCACAAACTTGCGTCGGCTCAGGTCGATGTCCACCTCTGCACGTAGGAACTCCTCGGCAAGTACGGGGATGTCGAAGCGGTTGGAGTTAAATCCGGCCAGGTCGCATCCTTCTATATCTTTGGCAATGTTACGGGCAATCGATTTGAACGTGGGGCAATCTGCTACATCCGCATCGTAGATGCCATGCACTGCCGAAGCCTCTTCTGGGATGTGCATTTCAGGGTTGATTCTCAACGTCTTGGCCTCCTCATTCCCGTTAGGGTGTACCTTGAGGTAGCATATTTCTACGATTCGGTCCGAGTTTATATTGGTGCCGGTTGTCTCCAGATCAAAGAAAACCAGTGGATTTTTCAGATTCAGTTTCATGGGTTTGTAAAGTTGTTCGTTGCAATCAGTCGTTCAGCATCATGGGCATCAGCAGCATCAGCAGGTCTTCTCCCTCTTCCTGCTCTACTGGCAGAATCACGCCTGCACGTGACGGATCAGTCAGTTCGATGACTACCTCATTGGCAGAGATGTTGTTCAAGATGTCAATCAGGAAGGTCGATTTGAATCCGATGCTCATGGGACTGCCCGTATATTGGCATGACAGTGTTTCTTCGGCAGAGGTCGAAAAGTCGATGTCCTGCGCCGATACAACCATGTTGTCATCTTGCAGACGCAGTTTGATGAGGCTGCTGGCTTGTGACGAGAAGATAGAGACACGGCGCAGTGCCCCCAGCATCAGCTGACGGTCTACTGTCACTTTGTTCGGATTGTTCTGGGGAATCACAGAGTTGTAGTTCGGGTAGCGTCCCTCGATGAGGCGGCATACCATCTGGTAGTTCTCCAGTGTGAACATCGCGTTGCGCTCGTCAAATTCAATGGTCACCTGTCCGGCCTCTTTGGGCAGCAGGCCTTTCATCAGCATGGCCGGTTTTTTGGGCAGGATGAAGGCGGCACGTTCGTTGCCTTTTGATTGCATGGTTTTGCATCGTACCAGTTTGTGCCCGTCGGATGCCACCATGGTGATGTCATCGGTGGTGATGTCAAAGTAGATACCGTTCATCACGGGGCGCAGTTCGTCATCGGCCGTTGCAAAGAAGGCGCGGTTGATGCCGTTCAGCAGGACTTGTGCTTCCAGTTCCACCTTTACGGCATTGTCACCCAGCATGGCTGCTTGGGGAAATTCGTCTGCGTTCTGTCCCATCAGGCTGTATTTTCCGTTTTGGTACAGCACTGTTATCTCCAGCGTATTCATGTTGATGTCGAATGTCAGCGGCTGTTCGGGAATCTCCTTCAAGGCATCCAACAGCGTTTTTGCCACGATGGCAAACCGCCCGTCCTCGTTGGAGTCATTCACTTCGACGGCAGTCTGCATGGTCGTTTCGCTGTCCGAAACAGTTACAGAAAGAGTACCGTCCTGCAAATCAAAGAGGAAGCAATCCAAAATAGGGAGCGCATTTTTTGAGTTAATTACGCGGCTGATGGCCTGCAGGTGGCTGGAAAGCGCAGTGCTTGAAACGATAAATCTCATAATCCGTATATTTAAGTTTTTATTTTTAATCCTGTTATCGTAAACTATCGGGCAAAGTTAAAAAAAGAATTCCCTACGGCAAAGAATTCGTGAGAAAAACAGAGGATTATTCGTTTTGTATAACAAAAAATTGTAACTTCGCAGCATCATTAAAAATAAGGACAATGGAATTTATAGGAAAAATCATCGCTGTGCTCCCCGCAAAGGGGGGAGTGTCTAACAGAACAGGCAACGAATGGAAAGCTCAAGAATATGTGATTGAGGACAGTACCAGCAGTCAATATCCGCGCAGGATGTGTTTTGAGGTGTTTGGTGCCGACAAGATTGCCCAATTCAACATTCAGGTGGGGCAGGACTTGAAGGTCTCTTTCGATATTGATGCCAACCAGTGGCAGGATCGTTGGTTCAATCGGATCCGTGCTTGGAAGGTAGAACCCGCTGTAGCCGCATCGGCTCCTGCCGCTGCACAGGTGGCTGGTGCTCCCTTGCCTCCGCCGGCTCCGGCTGCTGCTCCCGATTTCTTGGCGGGTGACGTGAAGGACGATCTTCCCTTCTGATAGGATCTCGTTGTGTAAGAATGACAAGACTCCGCCCTTCCCTGTATCACATGC
>SAMEA3663297__coassemble_886_pt1 | contig 12792 bp, 10 predicted proteins | sample SAMEA3663297__metabat2_low_PE_003 | metagenome-assembled genome bin SAMEA3663297 (sample SAMEA3663297) | pig gut metagenome | biome: pig gut; feature: pig-associated habitat; material: faeces | place: China | collected 2013
ATGTTTCAATAACAGAAGAGATAGTTGGTACAACAAATTGGATACTCTACCCGTTGGCGGAATTAAATTAGCGCATATTTGACTCTGCCAACGGGTATATCAATTTTAACAGAATCACTTCATAAGTTAGTCAAGCAACAAACCTTTCGTAACTTTATAGATTTTATAGATGTAGAATCAGTAACTATAGAACCTGATGATACGAATATCACAGATATCTTCGCCCACCTTAGCATCATAAACAGCGATGGAGTTTACTGCGAGGACGAAAGCAAGCTATGGGACACCGTCCTCTATCCTGCCCGCTGTCCGAAGCTAAATTGGCAGTCGGGCAGCAACGTTTCACCACCATTACTATCTTGATACTGGCCGCCCTCAAATGTATCAGGTCGTATGCCGACCAGAATAAAGAGGACCTACTGCGTGTGGAGGAACTGACCAATCGCTATATCGACAAGCTCGACCCCGTAACACTGAGGTATGACAACATCCTTGTACTCAACCGCAACAATGATAGTTATTTTCGAGACTACATAGTCAAAATGGGCACCTCGAAGGTTCGTAATCTAAAAGCCACCGAGAAACTGATGTATAACTGTTTTCTCTTCTTCGAACAGCATCTGAAGGGAAAGTATTCGTCGGGCAAGGAGTATGCCGAGTTCATCCAGACAGTGGTTGCCAATCTCTACTTCACACAGATAATAGTGAGCGACGAAATGAATGCTTTTCGGGTGTTCGAGACCTTGAATGCCCGAGGCGTACAGCTTTCTTCCGCTGACTTGCTGAAGAACTACCTCTTCTCGTTAGTAGACAAGGAGAATCCCCAGGCCAATCGGATAGATATGATGGATGCAGGTAGTGAAATGATGCAGCATCCTATTGCGCACTTCAAATAAAAATCACACTTTTGCAGCAGAAATCTAACACATTATAAAACCCTACAATTTATGAGAAAAAGAATATTCTTTATCGCGTTGTTCATTTCGTCTGTCACCTCCTTCCTGTCTGCCCAGCAGAGGGACTGGGAGAATCCTCTTGTCATCGAGCGCAACAAGTTGCCCTATCATGCCACACTGCAGTTACCCTCCCGCCAGCAGACGTGTGAGGAGATTCTGTCACTGGACGGCATGTGGCATTTCCATTGGTCCAGAAACCCGGACGAGCGTCCCAAGGAGTTCTATCGGGCAGACTACGATGTGAGCGAATGGCCGCAGATAGCTGTGCCCGGCAACTGGCAGACACAAGGCTTTGGTACGCCCATCTACACCAACATTCCATATCCTTTCGAACGAAACAGGCCCAGCGTCACCTCAGAGCCTCCCAAAGATTGGACCGCTTACGACAACCGGAACCCCGTTGGCTCGTATGTGACGGAGTTTACAGTGACCGCCCCCATGCTGAGCCAGCATGTGGTTCTGCATTTCGGAGGAGTAAAGTCGGCCATGTATGTGTGGGTGAATGGTCGGGAGGTCGGGTACAGCCAGAATCCCATGTCGCCGGCCGAATTTGACGTCACCCCCTATCTTCGTGCCGGCAGCAACCGGCTGGCAGTGGAGGTCTATCGCTGGTCCGACGGCAGCTACCTGGAGGATCAGGACATGTGGAGGCTCAGCGGCATCTATCGCCCGGTTCAGCTGTGGGTGCGGCCGTTGGTACATATAGCCGACTATTCGGTTTCTTCCCGGCTCACTGCCGACTACACCCATGCGCAGGTCTATGCCGAAGTCGCTCTTTGCAATCAGGGTACCAAGACTGCTAAAAACGTACGGGTGGTCTTGAAGATGGATGGCCGTGAGGTGAGCGGCAACGCCGTCCGCATCCCGAGCCACGACACGGTACGCTGCCGCGTGGAGATGCCGATGGAGCATCCCAAACTCTGGAGTGCCGAAAAGCCCCACCTCTATCCGTACACCGTGGAATTGCAGGATGGCCGAGGCACCACGATAGAACGGTTTGACTATCATCTGGGCATCCGCGAGGTTTGCATTGCGGGGCAGGTGTTCAAGGTCAACGGCCGGCATGTCAAACTCCGAGGCGTCAACCGTCACGACCACCATCCGCGTACGGGGCGCTATGTAGACAATGCCACATTGGAAGCGGACATCCGTCTGATGAAGCAGTGCAATATCAACTTCCTGCGCACATCCCACTATCCCGACCGCGAATATCTGTATGAGCTGTGTGACAGATACGGCCTCTACGTGATGGACGAAGCCTGTCAGGAGAGTCATGGCTATGGATATGCCAACAAGGAGATGGGAGAGGACCCGGACTGGAAGCTGGCGCATGAGGACAGAGCCCGTTCGCTGGTACACCGCGACATCAACCATCCCTGTGTGCTGATGTGGTCATTGGGCAACGAAGGCGGTGTGGGTCCTAACCTTCAGGCCATGCGTTCGGCAGTGCTCTCCATCGACACCACCCGTATCGTCTTTTACGATAGCGACCGTTCCGTGTCCGATATCTACGACGACAGTTATCTCTTCCCCGAACGAATGCGCGAGGTAGCTCGAGAAGTAACGGACAAACCCTTCATGCAGCGCGAATATGCACACGCCATGGGCAATTCCATGGGCAACTTCCAAGAGTATTGGGATGTAATCTATGCCGACTCCAGCATTGTGGGAGCAGCCATCTGGGATTGGGTAGATCAGGGATTGGCCAAGCCCATCGACGGCCGTCCGCTGACTCCGGCACCCGACGCATCTTTAACGCTACGCGAAGATGAGTTCTGGGCATACGGAGGTGACTTCGGTGATAGGCCTAACGACGGGAATTTCCTCATCAACGGTTTGATAGGCCCCGACCGCATTCCGCATCCTCACTATTACGAAGTACAATATGTCTACCAGCCGTTGGCCTTCGGGCTGGCAGCGGATGGCACGATACATACGACCAGCCGCAACCCGTTCGTGTCACCTGACGAATACGACATCGTCAGCGAGCATACCGGTGAAGGCAGTGAAAAGCTGCTCAACGTATATGCCCGTCTGAAGAAGGATACGCCCTGGGCAAAGCGCGGATTCACCGTGGCTCATCAGCAGTTCGAATTGCAACCTTACACCTTCCCGACCTCCTTGGCCGTGACCGATAGGGCTCCCCGCGTCCAACAGTCCGAACAGGGATTTACAATCACCACAGACCGTGCCACCTTTGTCGTCGACCGGACAGGAGCCCTGACCACCTGGAGGATAGGAAGCCGGAACCTGCTCGTCGCCCCCTTGGAGCCCTACTTCTGGAAGCCGGAGAACGACAACCAGCGTGCCGCACATTTTGCCGAGCAATCGGCTGTGTGGCGCGATGCAGCTGCAGAACGCCAACTGCAATCCATCGAGTGCCGGCAGGATAAGGGGAGCGTCAGCGTCACGGCAACGTTCCGTCTGCTGCAACAGGTGACCTATACCCTTTCGTACACCTTCAATGCCGACGGTCAGGTAGGTGTACAAGTCCACTACCTTCCCGATGCCGGTTCGGCACTTCCGCTGCTTCCCAAATTCGGCATGAGGCTCCGCCTGCCAAGCTGCTATACCGGCATCGAATGGTACGGCAGGGGACCCTACGAGAACTATCCCGACCGGAAGCTGTCGCAGCACATCGGACGCTACCGCCTGCCGCTATCCTTGTTCGCGACAGATTATATCCGTCCGCAGGACAATGCCAACCGTTGTGATGTCCGATGGTTCAGCCTCTCACCAGAAACGTCGGCAGGCCCTTCCATCACGGTGCGCGGTTGCCAGCCTCTCTGCTTCCGTGTTTGGGATTATGGCGACGAGGATCTGACGGCAGCCCATCCCCATGAGTTGCAGCGCGGTTCATTCGTCAACGTCCACATTGATTTGAACATCCACGGAGTAGGCGGTGCCGACACTTGGGGCAAACCTACCCTGCCCCAGTACACCATCGATGCCAACAAGCCCTATCAGTATGCATTCATATTATCTGAAGGAGAATAATCCTATTCTTGTTACACAGATGAGGCATGAACATCATAGCTGATACATGAAGGAGAGTCAACGGCCCGTATGTTGGCTGAGGTAGTCAAGGACCAGTGGCATGACCACGGCATCGTACTTTGCCATGCCGCCCATCAGACTGCCCAATGCGCCCAGATTGGCCGCATTGAATCCATGGGTGGCACCCTCTATCTCCTGCAGTTCGGCATGGGGATAGAGGCCGGCTGCCTGACGTGAATAAGAGAGTGGCACAATGAAATCGGCTGAACCATGCAGAATGAGTACGTCCCCCGAATAAGTACCGATATGCTGGAACATCTGATAATCGTGCAACGAGGCGACAAAGGCTTCACTCATACCTGAAAGGCCGGAGGAAGAGGTATATTTATTGACCAGCTCGGCTATGTTGAAAGCGGGATAGAAGAGTATCAAGCCTGCAACATCAGCCGGCTGTTCCTCCGCCACCAAAGCGGACACCATACCGCCCAGGCTGGAACCCAATAGAAATACACACGACGCATCCACATCGCTACGCTGACGCAAGGTGGAGAGAACAGCCCGCAAATCGACCACCTCGGTAAAGGGTGTCATTTGAGAGAAGTCACCGTCACTGCGGCTCTGCTCACTGCCACCGCAGAAATCGAAACAATAGGCTGCATACCCCTCCTCTGCCAGCCAACGTGCATAGCCGCGCATGGCATCGGCTGTAAGCGAATAGCTGTGGGACAAAACGACCAAGGGAAGCTGGGCAGGTATGCCTTCGGGGCGATACATCCACCCGTAGATATCCCGACCGTCGCGGACACAGTGAAGTTCCAGACTATCCGCCTGCATGACCGGACTTTCTACCGGTTCGTTATCATCGGTCTGTGAAGAGCAGGCCGTAAAAAACAGGATGACGCCCACGCAGCAGGCCAGCATCCTTGTAAGGGATTTGTTTTTTTTTATCATTACAGTAAATCAATTCATTAACATTATAAGTTTTCATAGCCAAAGGGCATGGCAGGACTCAACTGCACAAAAAACGATGCAAGTTACAAGTTTATTCTCACAATGCGATAAGGAAACGAAAAAAAATGTCCTTTTTTTACCAATCCTTCTGCAGCCATCGTTCTATCTTTGCCGAAGGAAGGCATGATACTGCCTTCCATAACAACAGCAGCACTATCCGATGAATGAAATGAAAGAGATTACAACCATTGCTTCTGCTCCGGAATTGATTAGACAAGCCTCTTTATGGTTTCACGAGAAGTGGAACATACCAGTAGAAGCATACCGACAAAGTATGTTAGAGAGCATCCATACGAAAACAGGCGTACCAGCCTGGTACGTGATGCTTGACGAGAGACAAGAAATATTGGCTGGCGTAGGTGTCATTGTGAACGATTTCCATCGTCGCAAAGATCTCACGCCCAATGTATGTGCCCTTTATGTAGAAGATTCCTATCGCAGACAAGGTATCGCACGGAAGCTATTGACACATGCCTGTAACGAACTGGCAGCACACGGCATACGACAATGCTATCTCATCACTGGTCATACGGACCTCTATGAGCATTACGGTTGGAGTTTCTATGGAGTGATTGAGGAAGAGGAAGGCAGTCCCATCCGCTGTTATCAGAAAGAACTTTGAAAGCAGTGCTTACGGACAGCGATGCCCGTATTTAAGCAAACAGGACATATAAAGAAGGCGAGCCTTTTGACTCGCCTCTCTTTATATGTATATATTATTTATATAGGTATCATCCCAAGAAAGAGATGAGCACACCTGCTGCCACTGCCGAACCAATGACACCCGAGATATTGCTGGACATACAGTAGTTGAGTACGTGGTTCTTGGAGTCGTACTTGGTAGCAATATCGTTGCAGACACGACTTGCCATGGGTACAGCACTCAAACCTGTAGCACCAATCAACGGATTGATTTTCTTCTTGGTGAAAAGGTTGAACAGCTTGACCAGGAAGACACCGCTGGCGATGGAAAGGCCGAAAGCGAAGAATCCGCCGATGACAATACCGATGGTGGTCCAGTTGAGGAAGGCATCCACCGTCATGGTAGCACCCACGCAAAGTCCCAAGAAGATGGTGGCTGCATTCATAATGCCATTGGAGGCAGCGTTGAACAATCTGTTGGTATCGGCACCCACCTCCTTCAGCAGATTACCGAACATCAACATACCTATCAAGGGCACTGCCGAAGGCACAAACAGAGCTACCACGGTAGTGACTGCAACAGGGAAAATAATCTTCAGCACACGCAGATTCTTGATTTCGGTCTTCGAGGGATAGAGCTTCTCCTGCTGTTTCATATTAATCATCAACTCCTTACGTGTACAGGTCAGCTTGACAACCAGCGGAATGATGACAGGTACCAACGCCATGTAGGAGTAAGCTGCGATGGCAATGGGACCCAGCAGATGGGGAGCCAGCTTGATGGTGGTAAAGATGGCCGTGGGACCATCGGCACCTCCGATGATGCCCAACGAAGCAGCCTCCTGCAGCGTGAACTGGCCGGATGCCACTGCAATGAGCAATACAGAGAAGATGCCGAACTGAGCTGCCGCACCGAAGATGGCCAGACGCAAGTTGCGGAGCATGGGGCCAAAGTCGGTAAGCGCACCTACACCCATAAAGATGATAGGAGGCAACAGTCCGCTCTTGATCAGCGCATAGTACAAGAAGTTCATCAGTCCCAACTCATGCGCGATTTCGGGCAACGACATCTCCCAAATGTTCCTCATCTCACCATTGGCCAGCGTCACCAACCCTTCGGAGTTAGCCTGGATGACCCCCATCTCCCCGCCGGGGAAGTTGGCAATGAGCACCCCGAAAGCAATGGGGATGAGCAACAGCGGCTCATAATGCTTCTTGATGCCCAGGTAGAGGAGGACGAAGGCCAGCAGATACATGATGAGGAACGACGGCTGTGCGGCAATGTTGCTGAAAGCCGTCATATCATAGAGTTTGCTAAATATCTCTTCCATTATCCAATCTTCATTAATACATCATCTTCAGATACAGAGTCGCCCGGATGGAGGCAGATGGCCACGATGGTACCGTCTATGTCGGCACGGATGGCATTGTAGGTCTTCATGGCTTCGATGTAGCAGAGGAGGTCACCCTTCTTCACCTTATCACCTACCTTGACCGGTGTCTCCTGCGCATTCTTCACCAAGAAGAACTTGCCCTCCAGCGGAGCAGGCACATCCTGTCCTTCGCCTACAGGGGCTGTCACCTTATCGGTAGCAGAAGCAGGCAGGTCGATGTCGCCGTAAGCCACCGTCACGCGATAGGCCTGACCGTCTACCTGTACGGTGAGTGTCTTGGGTTTGGCATCGTCCATAGGCGACTTGTCGCGTTCGGCACGGCGCTTCTCCACATCGGCCAGGAAGTCTTCCTTTGCCTTACCACTCTTGTATGCCTCATACTGTGCAGGATGCATCGCATACTCGAAGAGCTCTTCGTCGTCCTCGCCCAGTTCCCACTTGTTCTCCTTCATCATCTTACGATACTTGTCAAGTGCATCGGGATAGTTGTCCTGCGGATTGCCGACGAAGAATTTGCGTCCCTCGCGTTCGGCCTTCTCGATGATCTCGGGTGCCAGTTCGCCGGGCAGCTTGCCGGCCTTGCCCAGAATCATATCCCAGATGTCGTCGGCAATCATGCCCCAACGTTCCTTACCTTTCTCCATGGCAATGACATTCATCATAGCCAGATTCTTGACATACTGGCTGAAGGGAGTCACCAAAGGAGGATAACCTACGCGAGGCCATACGTATGCCACCTCGTTGAACAGCTTGATGAGCAGCTCGTCCTGCTTCATGAAGGGGAGGTTGCGTTTGGCCTTATACTTGTTGATAGACTCCAGATTGCTCTCCAGGTCGGCCATCAACGAGCCCATCATACCGCCAGGCAGACCCGGAGCGATGAGCAGCGAGTTCATCAGACGGTTGCGCGGCGAGATGTAGAGACCCAAGAAATCGTCCATGAACTCCTGAATGAGGTCACGCACCTTCATATAAGCCTCCATGTTGATGTCGGGCACCTGATAACCGGCATCCCGCAACATGGCCTGCACACTCAGCAGGTCGGCATGGCCTGTACCCCAAGAGAGAGGTTCCATACCTACGTCAATGTAGTCGCAGCCGGCCTCACATACTTCCAGAATGCTGGCCATGTTGAAACCAGGACCGGCATGGCTGTGATACTGCACAGGGATATTCTTAATCTGCTTGATGCCAGCCACAATCTTGCCCAGCGATACCGGCCGACCGATACCGGCCATATCCTTGATACAGATTTCGTCGGCACCGGCCTCGATAAGTTGCTTGGCCATATTGACGTAGTACTCAACGGTATGCACGGGCGAGAAGGTGATGCAGAGCGAGCACTGCGAAATCATGCCTGCCGCATGGGCATATCCGATAGAGGGAATAATGTTGCGGACATCGTTCAGTCCGCAGAATGTACGTGTAATGTCTGTTCCTTGCGCCTTCTTCACCTTATAGAAGAGTTTGCGCACATCAGCGGGAACAGGGCTCATACGGAGTCCGTTCAGGGCACGATCCAACATGTGTGTCTGTATGCCAGCATCGTGGAAGGGTTTGGTCCATGCACGCACAGCCTTATTCGGATTCTCGCCGAACAAAAGATTCACTTGTTCAAAACCACCTCCGTTTGTCTCGACACGGGCAAAGCAACCCATCTCGACAATGGCCGGAGCAACCTTAACCAGCTGGTCTACACGAGGCACATACTTACCGGCACTCTGCCACATGTCACGGAAGACCAAGCTGAACTTCACTTCTCTTTTCATTGATTTAATTGGGGATAATGTGTGATGTAATATTATATCTTCTCAACTTTTGCCACTCTGCCTTTTCCCTGAGTCACTACGGTAACGGCAGCATCAATGGCAGCACGGATATTGGCCGGAATAGGAGCAGGTGCATTGGCATCGCGCTTGACCGGAGCAACCTCCTCTGGTACATACTTGTTGACAAATGCTGTAAGTGACTTACCTAAAAAGATAACTATCAACAAGATAGCAAATACGGTACACATACCTACCACCATCAGCAAAAGTGCTTCATTCAAATTTTCCATATAATAGTTTATTAGTAATTTAGCGGGTTTTCTGAAAAATCGCACGAAATTAGCAATAATTGATGAGAGACTTGCGCCAAACAATGATAAAAGATGCTAAATTGAAGAATCGCATCCGTCTGAGGGATATCTGCTGCCGGTCTGCCATTTTGAGCTCTGGCTCAAGCTTGTAAACATTTCTCACCGCACCCCTTGGGAAAAGGTCGGCCGACATGGTAAACAAACGATTACAAGGAGGAGAGCTGGCCTCAGAAGCTGTTTTTTTGGTCCAAACTGTTTTTTTTAATGAAAAGCCACACTTTTCTTCAACACTTTTTCGTTCAAGTCAAATGCTTTTCGTAATTTTGGCGTGAATCTGATAAAGAGGAGATTCTTTATCCACTTCAATGTGTATATAAGTAATATAATATAATTAAATATAACTCCGAACAATATGGAAAACAAAATTCAAGAGTTGACCGACAAGATCTACCGCGAAGGTGTAGAAAAGGGAAACGAAGAGGCTCAGAAGCTTATTGCACAAGCCCGTGAAGAGGCAAAGAAGATTGTAGATGAAGCCCGCCAAGAGGCTGAATCGGTAGTGGCAGAAGCACATCGGAAAGCTGAAGAACTGGCTGACAACACCCGCTCGGAACTGAAACTGTATACGGGACAAGCGGTGAATGCGCTGAAATCGGAAATTGCCAATCTGGTAACCAACCGCATCGTAGAGGCCGATGTGAAGGCTTTTGCCGCCAACAAAGAGTATTTGAATGCCTTTATCGTCTCACTGGCCTCCCGCTGGAGCATTGACGAACCCATTGTCATCGCCACATCGGATGCTGAAGATTTGAAGAAATACTTCACAGCCAAAGCGAAAGAACTGCTGGACAAAGGGGTGAAGATAGAACAGGTGAACGGACAGAAGACGCTGTTTTCCGTATCTCCCGCCGACGGCTCATACAAACTGAACTTCGGCGAAGAGGAGTTCATGAACTACTTCAAAGAATTCCTGCGTCCGCAATTGGTAGAAATGCTGTTCGACAAATAATCCTATAAGGCTTATGAGTAAGTACTATTGCCTGGTGGCCGGATTGCCGGAACTTTCGCTGGAAGACAGCAAGCTGAGCTATACGGTGGCCGACTTCAAGAGCGAACTCTACCCCGCCCTGTCCGATTCGGACAAGCGGCTGGCTGATTTGTTCTACCTGAAGTTCGACAACGCCAATGTGCTGAAGCTGCTGAAGGACCGCGAGGCTCCCATTGATTCGCGCGGGAACTACACTGCCGAGGAACTGCTGGAGTGCATCGCCCTGCTGAAGGAGGGAGACTCACTGCCCGACAGCCGATTCCCGGCCTACCTCTCCACCTTTGTATCCGAATACTTCGCCACACCGGCTACCGAGTGGGGGCGCACACTGCCCGAAGACCGTTTGGCAGCCCTCTACTATGCCTATGCAATGAAGTGCGGCAACCGCTTCGTTGCCTCGTGGTTTGACTTCAACCTGAACATCAGCAACCTGCTGGTAGCTCTCACAGCCCGAAAATACAAGATGGAGGTGGCTCCGCTGATAGTGGGCGATACGGACGTCTGTCAGGCATTGCGCACCAGCAACGCCCGCGACTTTGGCCTGAGCAGCGAAATGGACTATCTGGAACAGGTGATGAAGACAGCAGAAACAGAAGATCTGGTGGAACGGGAAAAACGGATTGACCGGATGCGTTGGGAGTGGATGGAAGAGGCTTCCTTCTTCAACTACTTCACCATAGAGCGTCTGCTGGTCTTCCTTTTGCAGATAGAGATGATAGAACGTTGGATTTCACTGGATAAGGAAGAAGGCAACTGCCTGTTCCGCAGCCTAATCGCCGCTTTGAAAGACGAAGTGAGCATCCCGGCGGAATTCCACTAAACGCAGAACCCGTAATACCCAAAACTAAAAATCTAAAAATACTATAATATAATATGGCAACAAAAGGAACTGTTTGTGGCGTAATTGCCAATATGGTGACCCTCACCGTCGACGGACCGGTGGCACAAAATGAGATTTGCTACATCTCGACCGGTGGAGACAAGTTGATGGCAGAGGTTATTAAGGTGGTAGGTGCCCAGGTCTACGTGCAGGTGTTTGAAAGCACACGCGGACTGAAGGTAGGAGCCGAAGCCGAATTTACCGGACACATGCTGGAAGTGACGCTGGGTCCAGGTATGCTCTCAAAGAACTACGACGGTCTGCAGAATGACCTGGACAAGATGGAAGGGGTATTCCTGAAACGCGGACAATATACCTATCCGCTGGACAAGGAGCGGAAATGGCACTTTGTGCCTCTGGCAAAAACCGGCGACCAAGTAGAAGCCTCAGCCTGGCTGGGACAGGTGGAGGAGAACTTCCAACCGCTGAAGATTATGGTACCCTTCCAACAGAAAGGAATCTGTACCGTGAAGTCCATCGCAGCAGAAGGCGACTATACAATCGAGGATACCGTCTGCGTACTGACCGATGCCGAAGGAAATGAAATCAAAGTGAACATGATACAGAAATGGCCTGTAAAAAGAGCCATGACCAACTACAGAGAGAAGCCACGTCCCTTCAAACTTCTGGAGACGGGTGTACGTGTCATCGACACAGTAAACCCCATCGTAGAGGGTGGTACAGGCTTCATCCCCGGCCCCTTCGGTACAGGCAAGACGGTGCTGCAGCACGCCATCTCCAAACAGGCAGAGGCCGACATCGTGATTATCGCAGCCTGCGGTGAGCGTGCCAACGAGGTAGTGGAAATCTTCACGGAGTTCCCCGAACTGGTGGATCCGCACACAGGACGCAAGCTGATGGAACGTACCATCATCATTGCCAACACCTCAAACATGCCGGTGGCCGCCCGTGAAGCGTCGGTCTACACAGCCATGACCATTGCCGAATATTACCGCAGCATGGGACTGAAGGTACTGCTGATGGCCGACTCCACCTCACGCTGGGCACAGGCATTGCGTGAGATGTCCAACCGTATGGAGGAGTTGCCTGGCCCCGACGCCTTCCCCATGGACCTCTCGTCCATCATCTCGAACTTCTACGGTAGAGCTGGCTATGTGTTGCTGAACAACGGCGCAACAGGTTCCATTACCTTCATCGGAACCGTATCGCCTGCAGGCGGTAACCTGAAGGAGCCGGTTACGGAAAATACCAAGAAGGTGGCACGCTGCTTCTATGCACTGGAACAGGACCGCGCCGATAAGAAACGCTATCCGGCCGTGAATCCGATTGATTCATACTCGAAATACATTGAATATCCTGAGTTTGAAGCGTACATCTCCAACCGCATCAATGACCAATGGATAGGCAAGGTGAACGAAATAAAGACACGCCTGCAACGCGGAAAGGAAATTGCCGAGCAAATCAACATTCTGGGTGATGACGGCGTACCGGTAGAGTATCACGTCATCTTCTGGAAATCGGAACTGATAGACTTCGTCATCCTGCAGCAGGATGCCTTCGACGAGATAGATGCCGTGACCCCGATGGAACGTCAGGAGGAGATTCTGAACATGGTCATCGACATCTGCCACACAGAGTTTGCATTCGACAATTTCAACGAGGTGATGGACTACTTCAAGAAGATGATCAACATCTGCAAGCAGATGAACTACTCGCCTTTCCAATCGGAGCAGTACAACGATTTCCGCCGCCAACTGCAAGAGTTGATACAGCAACGGGCTACGAGTGACAAATGACAATTGTTAATCGCTTATTTTTAATTT
>SAMEA3663297__coassemble_889_pt1 | contig 12756 bp, 11 predicted proteins | sample SAMEA3663297__metabat2_low_PE_003 | metagenome-assembled genome bin SAMEA3663297 (sample SAMEA3663297) | pig gut metagenome | biome: pig gut; feature: pig-associated habitat; material: faeces | place: China | collected 2013
CCTCTATCTCGACGGCGAAAAGGTCCCCAGACGGTCCTTGACAAAGGTTATCAGCTCTTCGTTTATCCAGCCGATATCAATCTGTCCGTCATCTCCCTTCACCTGCTTCTTCAGCACGGCACGATAGGCAGGCTGCTCTTCCATCAGCCTACGGATGGTAGCGATGGTAAGCTTCACAATCTCCAGATTGGTCTTTTCGTTGTGACCTCCTACATTGTACACTTCGCCCTCTTCGCCCTGACGTACCACCAAGTCGATGGCCTTGCAGTGGTCTTCCACATAGAGCCAATCGCGCACGTTACTTCCATCTCCATAGACGGGGAGCTTCTTACCTTCCAGAATATTCTTGATAATCAGCGGTATCAGTTTCTCGGGGAAGTGATAAGGCCCGTAATTGTTGGAGCAGCGGGTGATGCTGACAGGCATCTTGTAGGTATCGTGATAGGCCATCACCACCATATCGGCACTGGTCTTACTGGCACTATAGGGACTGTGCGGACAGAGCGGAGTGTTTTCAGTGAAGTAGCCTTCTGCACCCAGCGAGCCATACACCTCGTCGGTAGAGACCTGATGATAACGCACTCCCTTGCGCCATGTAGGATAGCCGGAAGCATCCTTGCCCGTCACCCAAGCACGGCGGGCTGCATCCAACAGATTCTGCGTACCCAAGATGTTGGTAATCAGGAAAAGTTGCGGATTCTCGATACTACGGTCCACATGACTCTCGGCAGCAAAATTGACCACATAATCAAACTTGTATCGGGCAAACAGCTCGTCGGCCAACGTGCGGTCGCAGATGTCTCCCTTCACAAAGAAGCAGCGTTCGTTGTCAATGTCCTTGGCAATGGTACCCAAGTTACCGGCATACGTCAAGGCATCCAGCACCACCACCTTCACGTCGTCGTGCTTGGCCAGTATGTATTTGATATAATTGGCGCCGATAAATCCGGCAGCGCCTGTCACTAAATAAGTCTTCATACAGCGTGAGTATAATAAACAACAATAACATTCGGATTAACGGCGCGAATCGGCCAACTCCATCAGATAACGACCATACTCCGTCTTGCCCAGCTGCTCACCCAGACGGTACAGTTGGTCGATATCTATCCAGCCCTTCCGCCAGGCAATCTCTTCGATGCAACTGACCCTGAATCCCTGGCGGTTTTGGATGGTTGCTACAAAGTTGCCTGCCTCCAGCAGACTGTCACAATTACCTGTATCCAGCCAGGCAAATCCGCGTCCGAAGAGTTCTACCTTCAGTGTTCCTTCGTCCAGATAGAGGCGGTTGAGGTCGGTAATCTCATATTCACCCCGCGCCGAAGGCTTCAGTGCAGCGGCCTTGGCCGTCACGGTGGCATCATAGAAGTAGAGTCCCGGCACCGCATAGTTGCTTTTAGGATGCTCCGGTTTCTCCTCCAGTGACATCACCTTGCCGCTCTCGTCAAACTCTACCACCCCATAGGCACGGGGGTCTTTCACATAATAGCCGAAGATGCAGGCTCCCTTTTCGATGGAAGCTGCCCGCTTCAGCATGGCCGAGAAGCCCTGCCCATAGAATAGGTTGTCGCCCAGAATGAGGCATCCAGGTCCTCCTTCCAGGAACTCGGCTCCCAACACAAAAGCCTGTGCCAAGCCGTTGGGTTGGTCTTGAATCTTATAGGAGAAGGACATACCCAGTTCCTCACCGGTGCCCAACAGTTCGCGGAACATGGGGAGGTCGCGCGGTGTAGAGATGATCAGGACTTCGCGGATGCCAGCCAGCATCAGCGTGGATAGCGGATAATAAATCATGGGTTTGTCATAGACGGGCATTATCTGCTTGGAGATAGCCTTTGACAACGGGTAAAGACGGGTAGCACTGCCACCGGCAAGAATAATTCCTTTCATATTTTTCTTATTAGTTACGAATTACGCGCTTCAAGCTACACGTTGCGAGCCACAAGCTACGAATTACAGTTCACGTTGAATAAGAATAAGAAGGAGGACCATGCCCCACGGCTCTCGTTGCTATTCAGAGTGTGCAAATATACTACAAAGCTGACGGAGTGCAAAATTTATGAGACATTTTTTCAGCAAACGATGTCTGTCAGCCGGCCAATTCTATCACCTCCAAATCGCGGAAAGTACCGTTGTCGATGACAAAACGCACCATGGTACGCACCTTGTGGAAGCCATACTTGCCGGCCGCACCGGGATTGATGTGCAGCATACCGAGTGTCTTGTCATACTTCACCTTCAGGATGTGCGAATGGCCGCTGACGAAAAGCTTGGGCGGATGCACCAGTAGGGAACCCTGTATTGAAGGGTCGTACCGACCGGGATAGCCTCCTATATGTTTCATCAACACCTCTGCCCCATCCGTCACGAAGCGGAGCGTCTGCGGATAGAAACGGCGGAGGTCCTGTCCGTCAATGTTACCATATACAGCTCTGAAAAAGCGGAACTCCGCCAATTTCTGTGCCACTTCCAGCGAACCGATATCTCCGGCATGCCAGATTTCATCACACGGTTCGAAATAGTGCAGATATTTTTCGTCCCAATAACCGTGCGTATCCGATAATAATCCGATTTTTGTCATTCTTTCTTTTGTTTATCTCTGCAAAGATACTTATTTTTGCAGAAAAACCTGCTAATGCAGCTTTACTATGGAAAATAGATATTTCAAACGTGACATCAGTTGGCTCTCTTTCAACTACCGCGTACTGTTGGAGGCCGATGACGACTCGTTACCCCTATACGAGCGGCTCAACTTCATTTCCATCTATTCATCCAATCTGGAAGAGTTCTACAAGATTCGGGTAGCCGACCACAAGGCCATAGCCAGCGGAGCCACCCGCGACAGCGAGGAGAGTGTACAGTCGGCCATCCGGCTGGTACAGGACATCAACGACGAGGTGACCCGCCAGTTGGAAGACCGTGTCCGCATCTACGAGCAGAAGATTCTGCCCGCCTTACAGAAGCATCACATCATTTTTTACCAGAGTCGCAACGTAGCCCCCTTTCACAAGGAGTTTGTCCGCCGCTTCTTCCGCGAAGAGATACTGCCCTATCTGGCTCCCGTCCCCGTCAGCAAGGACAAGGTAGTGGCTTTCCTGCGCGACAACCGCCTCTATCTGGCCACCAAACTCTATCCCAAGCATTCGAGCAAAAGGGAAGCGGAATACTTCGTCATGAAATTGCCATATAGTAAAGTACCCCGTTTCATCGAACTGCCGAAAGAGGGCAAGGAGTACTACCTGATGTTCATTGAGGACATCATCAAGGCCAACCTTGACGTCATCTTCCCCGGCTATGAGATTGAGAGCAGCTATTGCATCAAGATTTCACGCGATGCCGACATCCTGATAGACGACACCGCCAATACGAACGAAATAATCGAACAGGTCAAGAGCAAGGTGAAGAAACGCAAGACGGGAGCCGTATGCCGTTTTGTCTACGACCGAGCCATGCCTCAGGACTTCCTCAACTTCCTGGTCGATGCCTTCAGTATCAACCGACAGGAACTGGTGCCCGGTGACAAACACCTTAACCTGGAGGACCTGCGTCACCTGCCCAACCCCAACCATACGGTACGCCCCATCCGCAAGCCGCAGCCCATGAAGCTGACCTGTCTGGACAAGCAGGAGTCCATCTTCCGTTACGTAGAGCAGAAAGACCTGCTGCTGCACTACCCCTATCACAGCTTCGAGCACTTCATCCATTTCCTGTACGAGGCCGTACACGACAAGTCGGTCACGGAAATCATGGTCACACAATACCGTGTTGCCGAGAACTCCAGTGTCATCAACAACCTGATTGCCGCCGCACAGAACGGGAAGAAGGTAACCGTATTTGTAGAGCTGAAGGCACGCTTTGACGAAGAGAACAACCTGGCCACTGCCGAGATGATGAAGGCTGCCGGCATCAACATCATCTACTCCCTGCCCAAGCTGAAGGTACATGCCAAGGTTGCCCTCGTCCTGCGCAGCCACGAGAAAGGAGAGAGAAATATCGGATATGCCTACATCAGCACGGGCAACTTCAACGAAAAGACGGCCACCCTCTATGCCGACTGCGGTCTGTTCACCTGCAACCGCACCCTTGTGAAGGACCTGCACAACCTGTTCCGTACACTGAAAGGGAAGAAGAAAAATACCACCTTCAAACAACTGCTGGTGGCGCAGTTCAACCTGATACCCGAACTGAACCGCCTGATAGACCATGAGATTGCACTGGCACAGAGCGGTAAGCAAGGGCGCATCATTCTGAAGATGAATGCCCTGCAAGACCCCACTATGATAGAGAAATTGTACGAGGCCTCGGAGGCTGGCGTACAGATTGACTTGATTGTACGCGGCATCTGCTGCCTGATACCGGGGCGAGAGTTCAGCCGCAATATCCGTGTGACACGCATTGTGGACACCTTCCTCGAACATGCCCGGGTGTGGTACTTCGGCAACGGCGGACACCCCAAACTCTTCTTGGGTTCGCCCGACTGGATGCGCCGCAATCTCTACCGCCGCATTGAAGCGGTCACACCCGTCCTGGACAAAGATTTGAAACAAGAACTGGCAGACATGCTGCATATCCAGCTGGCAGACCGCCGGAAGGCCTGCTTTGTAGATGACCAGCTGCACAACTGCTGGAAGTCTCCTCATCCCCTGAAGGAGAAGATTCGTTCGCAATATACCTTCTACGACTATCTGAAAGGCAAGCTGTAATCTATCTGGCATACCAACAGAAAAGCCTCCGAGAGAATGTTCTCGAAGGCTTTCTGTTGGAGTACCAGGATTCGAACCTGGAATGACAGGACCAGAATCTGTAGTGTTACCATTACACCATACTCCAATGGAACTGTTTATTTCTGTTTTGCGGTTGCAAAGATACGAAGAGTTTTTGAATTGCAAACAAAAATCGAATATTTTTTTGAAAAAAATTTGTTGTCCTGCTCTGCAAGCAGGCTGTCCATCCTATATTAAAACCATCCAGAGTGCTGATACTGCGGCAGTAAGGAGCTGATGAGCGGGAAACAGCATAACAGGAAGCAGAGGCAGCAAATCATCTGTCACGACCTGCAAAGACACTAAAAAAATCAAAAAAGAAAAGACTTTTCTACATTTGCGCGTTTCATAACAGAAAAAGCACGTATATTTGTCGAACATTTTTAATAAACCAAAGAATGAACGAAACCAAAGAATTGATTCAACACATAATTGAAGGTATTCAAGAAAAAAAGGGGAAAAGAACCATCGTCGCCGATTTGACTTCTATCAGCGATACGATAGCCAACTATTTCATCATCTGTCAAGGCAACTCTCCCAGCCAAGTGACCGCCATCGTAGAATCTGTACGCGATTTTGCCCGCAAAGGTGCCGACGCACGTCCGTATGCCGTTGACGGCCTTCGCAATGCTTCGTGGGTAGCCATGGACTATGCCGATGTGCTGGTACACGTATTCCTGCCCGAAGCACGCGACTTCTACGACCTGGAGCACCTCTGGGCGGATGCCAAACTGACTGAAATTCCTGATCTTGATTAACAACTGACGTATGGAGAACAAACCTAACAATACACCGAAGCCCAACAACAAAATCAATGTACCCAAGTTCAATCTGAGCTGGCTCTACATGATTATTATACTGACACTGCTGGGGCTTTACCTTACCAACGAGAACGGAAACGCCGAACGGAACATCTCCTACGACGAGTTCCAGCAATATGTACGCAACGGCTATGTCAGCAAAGTCATTGGCTACGACGACAACTCGGTGGAAGCCTACATCAAACCTCAATATGTGGGAGCAGTCTTCCAGAAGGACTCGAACAACGTAGGCAAGAATCCGCTTATACTGACCGAAGCCCCTTCGCGGGAGAGTCTGGGCGACTTTCTGCAGAAAGAGCGCGACGAGGCACACTTTGACGGCTCTGTAAACTACGAGAAGAAGCGCAACTACTTCTTTGCCTTCCTGATGCAGATACTGCCGTTTGCCTTCCTCATCGGATTCTGGATCTTCCTGTCACGCCGCATGAGCGGTGGTGGAGGCATCGGCGGTGGAGGCATCTTCAGCGTAGGCAAGTCGAAAGCACAGCTGTTTGAAAAAGGCTCTACCGTGAAGGTAACCTTCAAAGATGTGGCCGGACTGGCTGAAGCCAAGCAAGAGGTACAAGAGATTGTGGAGTTCCTGAAAGAGCCGCAGAAGTACACCGACCTGGGAGGAAAGATTCCCAAAGGAGCCCTGCTGGTAGGCCCTCCGGGCACAGGCAAGACGTTGCTGGCCAAGGCTGTGGCCGGCGAGGCCAACGTACCCTTCTTCTCGCTGGCCGGTTCCGACTTTGTAGAGATGTTTGTAGGTGTAGGCGCCTCACGTGTGCGCGACCTCTTCCGTCAAGCCAAGGAGAAAGCCCCCTGTATCATTTTCATCGACGAGATAGATGCCGTAGGACGTGCCCGTGCCAAAGCGGCCGCCATGGGCGGAAACGATGAGCGTGAAAACACCCTGAACCAATTGCTGACAGAGATGGACGGATTCGGTTCGAACAGCGGTATCATCATTCTGGCAGCCACCAACCGGGTGGATGTACTGGACAAGGCCCTCTTGCGTGCCGGACGTTTCGACCGCCAGATCCATGTGGACCTGCCCGACCTGAACGAACGGAAAGAGGTATTCGGCGTACACCTGCGTCCCATCAAGATAGACCAGACGGTAGACGTAGACCTGCTGGCCCGCCAGACACCGGGATTCTCGGGAGCCGACATCGCCAACGTCTGCAACGAAGCGGCCCTGATAGCCGCCCGCCACGGCAAAACGTTTGTGGGCAAGCAGGACTTTCTGGATGCCGTTGACCGCATCGTAGGCGGTCTGGAAAAGAAAACCAAAATCACGACGGAAGCAGAACGGCGTTCCATCGCCATCCATGAAGCAGGGCACGCCAGCATATCATGGTTGCTGGAATATGCCAACCCGCTGATAAAGGTGACCATCGTACCGCGCGGACGTGCCTTGGGAGCAGCCTGGTACCTGCCTGAAGAGCGGCAAATCACAACCAAGGAGCAGATGCTTGACGAGATGTGTGCCACCTTGGGCGGACGCGCCGCCGAAGACGTCTTTCTGGGACGTATTTCCACCGGTGCCATGAACGATCTGGAACGTGTGACCAAGCAAGCCTACGGCATGATAGCCTATCTGGGCATGAGCGAACGGCTGCCTAACCTCTGCTACTACAACAACGAGGAGTACTCCTTCAACCGTCCCTATAGCGAACGTACGGCCGAACTGATAGATGAAGAGGCGAAGAAGATGGTCAACGAGCAATACGAACGTGCCAAGAAGATTCTGTCAGAGCATAAGGAGGGACACAACCGATTGGCCCAACTCCTGATAGACAAAGAGGTAATCTTCTCGGAAGACGTTGAGCACATCTTCGGGAAACGCCCCTGGGCTTCGCGTTCAGAAGAGATTATGAACGCCCAAAAGATCTCTGGCGAACTGAAAGCCGCCGAAGAGGAGCAGGAGAAGAGAGCCATCGAAGCTGAGCAGAACGTGAAGAAACAAGAGGGCCAGGAAGGAGACGTTCCCCAAGGAGAGGTCCAAGATACAAACAATCAATAACCCCGACGAGCACCGTGAAAAACTTTATCCAACGCGCCATCACCGGCGTACTGTTTGTTGTTCTATTAGTAGGTTGCATTGTGTTCAACCCGCTATCATTCGGCATTCTGTTTGCACTGATTGCCGCACTGAGTGTCCACGAATTTGCCCAGCTGGTCAACCGACAGGAAGATATAGCCATCAATCGGACTATCACCGCCCTGACAGGTGCCTACCTGTTTCTGGCCGTGATGAGCTTCTGCACCCAGCAACAAACGGGCGGACGCATCTTCCTGCCCTATATCGGCCTGCTGCTCTATCTGATGATTACCGAACTCTACCTCAAGAAGAAGAATCCGATAGGGAATTGGGCCTTTACAATGCTCAGCCAGCTGTACATAGCACTACCTTTTGCTCTGCTCAATGTACTGGCCTTCCACTACAACCCTACAGACAGCAGCATCAGCTACAACCCGATACTGCCTCTTTCCGTTTTCGTATTCATCTGGCTGAGCGATACAGGGGCCTATTGTGTAGGTTCACTCATCGGCAAGCATCGCCTGTTCGAGCGTATTTCGCCCAAGAAGTCGTGGGAAGGCAGCTTGGGCGGTGCCGTGGTAGCCATGGCCTCATCGCTGCTCTTTGCACACTATTTCGACTTTCTCTCGCTGTGGCAATGGATGGGACTGGCAGCAGTGGTTGTGCTGTTCGGCACCTGGGGCGACCTGACCGAATCGCTGCTGAAGCGACAGTTAGGCATCAAAGACTCCGGCAATATCCTGCCCGGTCATGGAGGTATGCTCGACCGTTTCGACAGTGCCCTGATGGCCATTCCGGCTGCTGTAGTCTACCTCTACCTCGTAGCATAAGGGCCTTCACCTACTGAGGGGTGATATCAAAGCCCAGCTGACGGACAGCCTGCAGCAGTGCTTCTTCATCGTAGTCCCCTTCTACCCGCGCCTCTTCATCGGCCAGACTGACCGTAACTTCCGTCACACCCGTAACGGAACGGATGGCACGTTCTACGTTGGTGCGGCAATGGTTGCAGTTCATACCCGTCACCCGATAGCATCGGGAGATGCATCCGTCAGCCTCGCAGCTACAGCCGTCGCCTCCACACGTACAGGCATCGTCGGAACATTGGCTGCGTATCCAGGCATGTATCAGCAGCAGCCCCATCAATATGGAGCAGGCCGTACCGAAATAGTCGGTCTCCATCTCCAGACAGCAATCGGGCGTGACGGACGATGCCATACCCGTCAAGGCAAACCAATGACGCGGCAACAGATAGTCCATCCCCAAGGCAAAGCATACAGCCCCGCCCACAATGGCCAGCAAGTAGAGCATCAAGGTGCGACGGCCCAGCACCTTGCGGATGACCAGAATGGAGGCGGCATTGCAAGCCGGCCCCGCCATCAGCAGCACCAGCGCAGCTCCCGGAGTCAACCCCTTCAGCATCAATGCTACGGCTATCGGTATGGAGCCGGTAGCACAGAGGTACATCGGCATGGAGAAGAGCAACACGAACAGGATGCTCAACAGCGTGTTACCGGCAAACAGGGCAAAGAAGCCGTCGGGCACAAACAAGGTAATCAAGGCAGCTACAAGCAACCCCACCATCAGCCACTTGCCGATGTCCTGCATCATCTCTACAAAAGCATAACGCAACGCCTCCTTGAGCTTCTGCGCGAAACCTTCAGGCAGCACGGCATCACCACCGCCTGCAGTGTGCCGGTGCGAAGGTGCTTCCTGAACAGAGCATTCTCCCTCACACCGGTCTGCCAGAAAGCCACCGAACAGTGCCGTGCAAAGTGCAGCCAGCGGCCGTATGATGGCGAAAGGCAAGCCCAGAAGCGAGAAGGTGGCGAAGATGGAGTCCACTCCCGTCTGCGGCGTAGCGATGAGGAACGAGACGGTGGCTCCCTTCGAAGCCCCCTCACGACGGAGCGACATGGCAGTAGGAATCACTCCACACGAACAGAGCGGAAGCGGTATGCCCAACAAAGCCGCATTCAACACCGAACGAAATCCCCGGCCTGAGAGATAGCGACTGTAGACAACACGAGGTATAAAGGCATGCATCACCCCCGCCATCAGGAAGCCCAGCAGCAGATAGGGCGACATTTCGTTAATCAAATGAATCAGTTCCTGCATAGTTGTATCATTTATTTGCGAGGCAAATATAGGGAAAAAAATTGGCCTCGGGAAACAAGTCGCCCAAGAAGTTGAACCGCCCACGAAAAAAAAGGCAGCTTGGTAGAAAGAGTATCCAAACGATTCACTACCTTTGCATGACAAAATAGAGAAGAACTTTAAAAAAGACGAATGATAGAGAAACTGATTGTACTGGAAGACATTGACCCGGTCATCTTCTACGGTGTAAACAATACCAATATGCAACTGATAAAGGCACTGTACCCTAAGTTGCGTATCGTGGCCCGAGGCAACGTCATCAAGGTATTGGGCGATGAGGAAGAGATGTGTGCCTTCGAGGAAAACATCATCAAGCTGGAGCGGCATTGTGCCGAATTCAACTCACTGAAGGAGGAGGCCATCATCGACATCATCAAGGGCAACGCACCGACTGCCGAGAAGGCGGGCAACGTCATCGTGTTCAGCGTGACGGGCAAGCCCATCATCCCCCGTTCTGAAAACCAACAGAAGTTGGTAGAGGCTTTTGCCCACAACGATATGGTGTTTGCCATCGGCCCTGCCGGATCGGGCAAGACCTATACGGCCATCGCACTGGCCGTGCGTGCGCTCAAGAACAAGGAGATAAAGAAAATCATCCTGAGCCGTCCGGCGGTGGAGGCCGGCGAGAAGTTAGGATTCCTGCCGGGTGACATGAAAGAGAAGATAGACCCCTATCTGCAACCGCTCTACGATGCCCTGCAGGATATGATACCGGCTGCCAAGTTGCAGGAGTATCTAGACTTGAATATCATACAGATTGCCCCATTGGCTTTCATGCGCGGACGCACGCTGAACGATGCAGTTGTCATTCTGGACGAAGCGCAGAACACGACCTCGGCACAAATCAAGATGTTCCTCACCCGCATGGGTATGAACACCAAAATGATTGTGACGGGCGATATGACGCAGATAGACCTTCCCTCCTCGCAAACTTCCGGACTGGTACAGGCTTTGAAGATTCTGAAGGACGTAAAAGGCATCAGCTTCATCGAACTGAACCGGAAAGACATTGTGCGGCATAAGCTGGTGACGCAAATTGTGGAAGCGTATGAGCGGTTTGAAAATGAAAGGAAAGATAATAATCTAAAAAGGACATATCATGAGACAGTGTTTTCGCTTTCTGAAAAATCAAATTAGTGCTGATAGAGTGAGACAAACATTACAAGGTCCAATACTTATATCAGAGAAAAATTATGAAGATTTTGACCCCAATACTATCCAGGAAAAATCTGGTATTTATTTTATAGTAAGCAAACAACACAAATTTGTATATCCAAAAGGAGACTCTCCTTTAATATATATAGGGAAAGCTGATAATCTTAGAAGAAGAATACAAGACCATCTTGTCGCATTTAAAAATGCTAACCCCAAAGCCATGTGGACTTATAGTAGATATAACTATATGGATATGTCAGGCGGCTTTGAAATATACTATTTGACTACTATAACTAATGAAAAAGCAAAATATCTAGAGAGTAGAGCAATGGAAGATTTTTATGACCGTTATTTAGCTACTCCTGTTGGCAATGGTGCATTCTCCTACAGATAATCTCATTCAAGTTACGTATGTAGCTTAAAAATGGGAGAAGCAGTAGGGGCGGAATATTTTCCGCCCAAAGCCACACGACAGCGGGTTCAGGGCGCAAATATTGCGCCCCTACAGTTATAGCACGCATTTAATCAACCTGTTGATATAAAACAGTAACTCAAATAAGTAATATAAGAACTATGAAACAGACTCTTACAAAAACCGACTTCAACTTCCCCGGTCAGACAAGCGTCTACCATGGGAAAGTACGCGATGTGTACAACATCAATGGTGAAAAACTGGTGATGGTAGCAACCGACCGCATCTCGGCCTTCGACGTCATTCTGCCCAAAGGCATCCCCTTCAAAGGACAGATGCTGAACCAGATTGCCGCCAAGTTTCTGGATGCCACTACCGACATCTGCCCCAACTGGAAACTGGCCACGCCCGACCCTATGGTGACCGTAGGTGTGCTGTGCGAAGGATTCCCTGTCGAGATGATTGTGCGCGGCTACCTCTGCGGTTCTGCCTGGCGTGCCTACAAGAGCGGTGTGCGCGAGATTTGCGGCGTACGTCTGCCCGAAGGCATGAAGGAGAACCAGAAGTTCCCCGAACCCATCATCACCCCCACTACCAAGGCAGAGATTGGCGAGCACGATGCCGACATCTCGAAGGAGGAGATTCTGGCTCGCGGACTGGCTACCCCCGAAGAGTATGCCCTGCTGGAGAAATACACCCTGGCCCTCTTCCAGCGCGGCACGGAGATTGCAGCCGAGCGTGGCCTCATTCTGGTAGATACCAAGTATGAGTTTGGCAAGCACAACGGCACCATCTACCTGATGGACGAGATTCACCCCCCCGACTCCAGCCGCTACTTCTACAGCGAAGGCTACGAAGAGCGCTTTACCAAGGGCGAACCGCAAAAACAGCTCTCCAAAGAGTTCGTACGTGAGTGGCTGATGGACAACGGCTTCCAAGGAAAGGAGGGACAGCAGGTGCCCGAAATGACCGACGAAATCGTAAAGAGCATCAGCGACCGCTACATCGAGCTGTATGAGCACATCACCGGCGAGACCTTCGTCAAGGAGGAGAGTGGTGATATCGCTGCCCGCATCGAGAAGAATGTAACGGAGTATCTGGATTAAAACAGCCATGGAATACCCCCAAGAAAAAGTATTGCCGCAAGGCTATGGCAACGGCAGCAAGCGCGAGCAGGTAGAGGCGATGTTCAACCACATCGCCCCTACCTACGACCGCTTGAACCACACCATGGCTATGGGTATAGACCGCCGCTGGCGTAGCAAAGCCATCAACTGCCTGAAGCCGTATGCACCGAAACGCATACTGGACGTGGCGACGGGCACGGGCGACTTTGCCCTTCTGTCGTGTCGCAAGCTGAAACCCGAAGAGTTGACAGGCATAGACATCTCGGAGGGAATGATGGCCGCAGCCCGTCAGAGGGCCGAA
>SAMEA3663297__coassemble_897_pt1 | contig 12654 bp, 5 predicted proteins | sample SAMEA3663297__metabat2_low_PE_003 | metagenome-assembled genome bin SAMEA3663297 (sample SAMEA3663297) | pig gut metagenome | biome: pig gut; feature: pig-associated habitat; material: faeces | place: China | collected 2013
TCTTCATAGCGAACAGCAGCTTTCCAATACAGACGGGTTCCGACGTTGCCGCCATAACCTATGCAATCACTGCCCAGTTCGCCATACATGTACATGGGTTCAAGCAAACAACAATTGATCTGATACAGCGAAAGTACTTCTTTTTCCGCTCCAGCTGCAGTGGACGTATAGGTCACATCCACACCTCCCTTTGAATCTTCCTCCAGAAAATGCTCAGGAAGAAACAAACAACACTGATGAATAATGTATTAAATAGCTTCATGATGATTATCAATTTTGTAATTAGAAATTAAGATTGACACCAAATGTAAATGTTTGAGGAACGGTCAACTCAAGCGAAGTAGACTCCGGAGTGATACCATATCCTGCCGCCTTATAGAGGTAGCCTATATTACGGCATTGGAAATAGGTACGTGCCTTGCTCAGATTCAACCGCAACGATTTGTTGAGAATCGAAGCAAAGTCATACCCGATTGTGATGTCTTGCAGCTTAAGGTAGTCACCCTTAAAGTAGGCGCAAAGACTACGGTTGGCTATATCGCTGGATGCACGTGGCCAGCGGTTTGTCGGATTGTCAGGGGTCCAGTAATCCACATCGGCACACCATCTGTTACCTCCCATAATCAGATTGTATCCATATCCGTCATGACTGATCAGATGCCCGAAACGTCCGCTGGCTGTAGCTGAGAAGTCGAAACCTTTATATTGTACATTGATACCGAATGCGGCGATGACTTTGGGATCACGCTGGCCAATGAACTGCTTGTCGTCAGCCGTGATTCCTTCGGTAGTATCTGCAACGTCTTCAATCTTCACGTCGCCGGGAATGCAGTTATATTTCTTGGCCTCTTCTTCTTCACCAATCTGCCAGATACCAATCATCTTGTAATTGTAAATCTGGGAGATGGGCCGACCGATAAACCAACCGTTTGTGATATCGTCTTCATCGGTAGACAGCTTCGTGATTTTGTTTTTGTTGTATGAGATGTTGCCAAAAGCCGAGACGTTCCAATTCCTGTTGTCGACGATGGTTCCATTCAGGGACAATTCAATACCTCTGTTCTCTGTCGATCCGATATTGTCGGCAATGCTTGAATATCCGATGGTGATGGGAATGGCACGTTGCATCAACAGATCGCTGGTCTTTGCGATGTATGCATCAATGCTACCGGATAATCTGTCGTTGAAGAATCCGAAATCAATACCCAGATTGAAGGTTCTGGTTTTTTCCCATCCAAGCTCTTTGTTGGTGATTGACGAGGGACGATAAGCGTATAGTCCGTTGGATCCGAACAATACAGGATAGGAATCCAAGGAAGAGAGGGTCTGATAGGGAGAGATGGCCTGATTGCCCACTTCTCCGTATGAAAGGCGCAGCTTGAGGTTGGAAATCCAGTTTACATCCTTCATGAATTCTTCGGATGAAAGACGCCAAGCTACTCCGGCAGAAAGAAACGATCCCCATTTGTGTCCGTCAGCCAGACGTGAGGAACCATCGGCGCGTACAGAGGCATTGAACAGATACTTCCCGGCATAGTCATACCGGATACGTCCCATGAAGGAGGCCAGCGACCATCCTGAATAGCCGCTTCCTATCTTTTGGTTCTCGGTATTGATACCCAGATTGTAGTAGGCTACCTTTTCCACGTCAGCGTTCTCTCCACTGGCGGACAAATTGTCGTACTCGTAACGCTGAGTCTCTTGAACCAGGTCAACAATCAGTTTGTGACTGCCCAACGACTGACTGTAGGACAATGTGTTGTTATTGGTCAACTGATAGCTGCCGGAAGCAGATCGTCCGGATTTGTTCTTGCCGTGTGAAGTGTACGAGTCTGCACCATAGAAGTATCCCGAACGCATACTGCTATTGGTATATCCGACATTGGAATGCAAAGAGAACCGGTCTGTGAATTGGACATGCAGATAACCCAATACGTTGAATTCCTGATTGATCTGGTCGTTGTAATATTGACCGTCCTGATAGTTCAGAAGCACACTATAGGCACCTTCATTCGTATTGGGAATGGCTATCACATTGCCTTCATCGTCGTAAGGTCGTGTGACCGGAGTACCGTACATCACCCCTTGCCCGTATGTGGCAAAACCGGAATTGTTGCGGTAACGATAGCGGAGGGATGCCCCTACCTTCACATACTTGTTGATGGAATGGTCTATATTGGTACTCAACTGGTAGGAATCGGTCTCGTTTGTCTTGACATATCCCTTGCTTTTCGTATAACCGAACAGCAACTTGAACTGCGTTCTCTCGTTACCGCCACTGATATTTATCGTATGACTGGAGGTGGAGCCGTTGCGATAAATCAAGTCGAACCAGTCTACATAATTCCCCGAATTGATAATCGCCATTTCATCATCTGTAAACAGAATGCTGTCATCTACCGTGCCTTTATTGCCCGGAGTCCAAAGGTTCTGTCCCATCAGATAGGCATCGCGTTTCATCTGTACGAACCTGTCTCCATCTATCAAATTGATAAAGCCCGGCTTCTGAATCCCATAGTAGCTGTCTACACTGATTTTTGTCTTGCCTGATTGGCCATGTTTGGTAGATACGATAATGACACCGTTGGCACCCTGCGAACCATATATGGCTGCGGAAGATGCATCTTTCATTACTTCGATGGAAGCGATGTCCTGCGGATTGATATTATTCATGGAGCCGGGTACGCCATCGACTATCACCAGCGGTGTATTGGATGCCTTCAGTGAGCGGGTGCCTCGGATATACATGCTGCGGTTTTCTCCTTCATACCGGTCGGCTTGGATATCCATACCTGGAATACGGCCCTGCAAGGCATCTTTAATGCTGGAAGATGCACTTTGCGTGATGACTTTCCCATTGATGCTGGTAATAGAGGATGTCAGGTCGCTCTTTTTCATCTGTCCATACCCGATGACAACCACATCGTCGAGCAACTTGCTGTTTTCTACAAGCACAATTGTCAGATTGCTTCCTGCGCTGACTACCTGCGATTCAAACCCGACAAAGCTGATGGTCAGTTGGGCTTTGGGGGAGACACGCAGCGTGAATCTGCCATCCTGATCTGTAACCGTCCCATTCGTGGTACCGTTTTCTATGACGGTTGCGCCAATGACGGGTTCTCCATGGGCATCCTTTACTACTCCGTCTGAAACCACTTTGTGCTGCAACTGCTCGATTCCAGACTCTGATGAAGCCGCTGTTGCCAGTTGGGGCATGAAACAGGCAAGCCCTCCGGTAACAGTCAATACCGATATAAATCGGTCAATTTTCAATCTTCTGATTTTCATGGTTGATTGTGTTAACGTTAATGAATTACGGCTGCAAAAGTATCTCTTTGCTATTTTAACCTATTGGAAATCCCGTTCACAGGATGGGATAAATCGGCAATGATTGATATTTCCTATAGATTGACCGATTTTTCGGATGGAAAATCGCAACAAACGGTCTGTGATTGCAGTTGTTTCTCTATCTTTGCACACGTTAATCAATGAATGAATACTTGTAACATGAAACGTATCACACTGCTCCTATTTCTGTCGATTCTCGTCCCCCGTCTATTTGCTGAGATATCCCAGTTCATCCACTATGGTATTAAAGAGGGACTGACCTGTAGTTTTGTGGTAGATATTGCCATTGACAAACATGACCGGATATGGATTGCTACGGACAATGGCCTGAGTCTCTATGACGGCATTCGCTTCATGACTTTCAATACCTACAACTCTCTGCTGTCGGACAACGGGCTGAATGCTTTGCTGTATGATGAAGTCAATGACAGGCTATGGGTGGCAACCAAGACGAAGGTCTCGCTTGTGTCGTGTACGGACAATCGGTTTATGGAGATAGAAGAAACCGTTTGCCATGGCATACAATACTTGAGTCGTGCGGCGGACGGAGGTGTTTGGGCGGGTGCCAGAGGTACGGGATTGTGCCATTACAATCCAGAAGGGAAAATCATCAAAGAGTATCTTCCTTCAGAGTTGGAAGGCATACCCAGTTCATTCATCTCTGTATACGATGATAACGGGGTGCTTTATATCGGATCGGTATTCGATGGAATGAGCCGGGTAGACTTGAAAAAGGGAGAAATACGTCGATTTCTGCATGATGATGCGGACGATTGGAGCTTGCCCGGCAATCAGGTGTACGACTTTTGTAGAGATAGTTTCGGACGGCTTTGGATAGCTACCGACCATGGATTGGCATTGATGGACGAAGCGAAGGGAACCTTCACCAATTTCAAACATCAGAACCGTAATCCGAACAGCCTGATAGCTGACCATATCTATGCTATAGAAGAACCCGGTGACGGGAAACTGTGGGTTTGTACCGATATCGGAGGAATCAGTGTGTTACGACTCGATGAGTTGGATACACGCCATGGTGGTACAGCTTCTTTTTACAATATCAGGGCTACCTATGATGAACGGGGATTGTCATCTTCCAATATCCGCAAAGTTGCCAGAGACCGTTATGGCAATTATTGGATTGCCAACTATGGCAGTGGTATCAGTTGCATCCGGCACAGTGGCCCGTTATTCCGAAGAATGGTGCAGGATGGTGGAACGGAGTACAGAAGTATACGTCCGCAATCGGTACGAGGATTATTTTACGATGCCGAAACGGATGAGTTGTGGACAGGAGTCGATAATGGAGTATGGGTATCTGACACATCAACTGGCCGCTTCTTGCGTTGGTATGACTTGTCGCCTTATCTGGTCCGACCTAACGGGAAGGTCTATAGCATCTGCAAACATCAAAATCGGATATACTTGGGTATACGAGACAATGGGCTTTTGGAATTGAATCCAACCGACAATTCTATCCGGCGAATTGATTTTGGAGAACAGGTAGATGTCAATATATTGTGGGACGACGGTGAAGGGCAGCTATGGATAGGATCACAGGTGGGTGTGTATTGCTATCGGATGGGGATGATTGAAAAACCTGCTCTGATTGCCAAACTGGTCAATAAAGCTTCTGTTTTCGGATTCGTGAAGGACGCAAAGGAACGGTTGTGGATAGCTTGTTTCGGATGGGGAATCATATTGATAGATAAAGAACAAAAGCTGATTACAAGAATCGCGGAAAGCAACGGACTCTGTGGCGATATCGTCACTTCCATAATAGAAGATTCGGATGGCAATATTTGGGCTGCCACCCAGCGGGGTGTCTATATTTATCCCAAGGGAGATTATGAACATCCCCAACGTATCAGCAGCAATGAAAATCTGCCTGACGAATTGATACACTGTCTGATAGAAGATGAACAGAAGAATGTCTGGATAGGGACAGACAAAGGTATCTCATGCTATAGAAAGGATTCAAAAGATTTGCTGAACTTCAGCTATGACGACGGAATACCCTATGGAAACATCCAGCATGGATCTGTGGCGAAGGATGCCTATGGACGCATTTACATGGGGACGCACAACGGTACATGTGTATTCAGTCCTGCCGATGTGCTGGCTGTGGATAGCTGCTCGAACATCTGTATCCGTGAATATCATTCAACCGACAATGAACATACGTTCCGTTTCTGTGTGACGGATGAGGCGCATCGCGATTTGGTAGAATATGCTTATCGTATCCATGGCCTGTCGGACGAGTGGAACCAATTGGGTCGGAGTACCTCGGTGACGCTGCGCGGTCTGGCTCCGGGGCACTACACATTTGAGGTGAAAGCCAATTTGAGGAATAATGTCGGTCACGTTGGCAACGTAGCGAGCGTGAGTTTTCATATTGCCTCTCCCTGGTGGATGTCGGGATGGGCGTTAGCTTGTTATACGCTGTTGTTGTGCTTAGCAGTGTTGGCTTATACACGCACTTACCGACGGAAAGTGATGCGGCGCAGTAGGGAGGAGGTAGTACGCCGGAACAATTTGGACAAGATGAAACTGAACGAGGAACGCCTGAAATTTTTCACAGACATCACGCACGAATTACGTACACCGTTAACGCTGATTGTGGGACCCTTGGAAGACCTGAAAGCTGATAAGGGATTGCCAGCTTTCATCAGTAAGAAAATCAGTATGATACATACCAGTGCCATACAATTGCTTGACTTGGTGAACCGAATTTTGGAGTTCAGGAAATGTGAGAACAGACAGCTCACCATCCAGCCAGTCTATCTTGGAGAACTGATAGAGGAAGTAGGGTTGAGATTTCAAGAGTTGAACCGAAACGAAGCAGTTCATGTCACCGTTTATGTTCCTCAGCCGGATCAACAGATTGCGGCTGATAGATACGTTTTGCAAATCATTCTGAACAATCTCATCAGCAATGCGTTGAAATATACCCCGAATGGCATTATACACGTCAGTTTGCAGTGGAGTGAAACAACAGCTACGATAAAGGTGCGTGACACGGGATATGGCATCCGGAAGGAGGATTTGCCTCACATCTTTGAGTGCTACTACCAATCGGAGAGCAAATATCAGCAACCAGGTACCGGAATCGGGCTGGCTTTGGTGAAAGAATTGGCAGAACTTCACCAGGCGGAAATCAATGTGGAAAGTCGTGAGGGGGAGGGTACGACATTCACTATCGTGCTGCACCGGGATAAGGACTATCCGGAGGCAATCCATCAAACATCCATTCCGCTCAACAGGGAGAGAGAGGATGTTACAGAGGATGTGGAGAATGGATTGACCGGCTCAAAGAATATCATTTTAGTAGTGGAAGACAACAAGGATATCCGACAGTATATTGTCAATTCATTGAAAGATTCGTATCAGACTGTAGAGGCTTCTGACGGACTGGAAGGGCTGGAGCAAGCTCAGAAACTGTTGCCGGACATCATCATTACAGACATTATGATGCCCAGGATGGATGGAATCACACTCTGTAAGAAGGTGAGAAATAATATGCTTACCAGCCATATACCTATTGTGATACTGACAGCCAAAGATACGATAGACAATCAAGCCGAAGGATACGAGACCGGAGCAGATGTCTATTTGACTAAACCTTTCAGTGCCCGTTTGCTGAAAGGGTGTGTACAAAGGCAACTGGAGCAGAGAAAGCGGCTGGCCCGACACATTGCCCAGTATCTCCCATCTCCCGGTAAAGAGGATATATCTTCCTCCGATTCCAATTCCTATTCCTATCTGAATGAATTAGACATGCAATTTATCAATAAGTTGAATGAACTCATTCAGTCCAATCTGTCGTTCAAGGATTTCGGCATCGAACTTCTTTGCAACGAACTTAATTTCAGTCATTCAACTCTCTACCGTAAGACGAAGGCATTGACGGGATTCTCAATCAACGAATATATAAGGAAGCAACGGCTTATACATGCCAAAGAACTATTCTCACAATCCGGATACAACGTATCAGAGGTTGCTTTCGCCTGTGGCTTCAATGATGTAGGTTATTTTATCTCATGTTTCAAAAAGGAGTATAATATCACTCCGTCTGCATTCCTTCATTCATTGCAGAAGTAGCCGGCGCTTCGTCATTGTGGCTGTCTGCCTATGTTGCACTGACGTACGTGCCGGTACATTGCAATGCCTTACATTACATTCCCCACACCTCAATCTTCCTGCCGGCATACTCCTCGGTGCGGTGCCACAGCTTCTCCTCCCAGGGCTTGCCGGGTGTGCGGTCGAAGAGGATGAAGTGTCCCTCGTTGATGGTGCCGCCGCAGGTGTCTATGTAGCCTGTGGTCTGTTCCAGTCCTTTCTGGATGGTGGTGTCGATGTTGCCGCGCAGAATCTTCAGCTCCAGCACAATGCGTTGGAAGGGACCTCCGTAGCCATCGGTCAGAGGTTTGGTGATGAGCAGGTCGGTGCGTCCGCGCCCCAAGCCATACTCGCGGTCTATGTAGCCACCACCATTCACCACCCGTTGCAGGAAGGCCTGCAGCAGCAGTTGCGGGCCGCTCTCCTTGTAGTCGAACTTCTCTATCCAAGAGTCGGCGTTCTGGCGGAAAAACTGCTGGAAGTCCAGCAACAGCTTCTCCATGTTGATGGAGTTGTCAGGGTTGATGTACCAGGCGGATTGCTGGATGAGGGTTTGCTGCCGTGCCCATGTCAGCTCTCTGGGAATGATTTCCTTATAGATGGCGTTGGCGATGCGCAACGGCTTGTCTCTGACAATCAATCCCATATCCACCACATACTGGATATCATCCTCTTTCAGCTGCTTTTCAGCCTCGCCGTCCTCATTGGCGAGGATAGGGGCAATCACGTTCCGCACCCGCTCCTCGCGCAGTTTGTCTATCAGAATGTCGATGTGCGTGTCCCGCCGATAGATAATCTGTTCCTGCGCACGGTATATCATTTCGGGAATGATGCGTATGCTGCGGTCGCGGTTCTCCTTCATCCGCATCGTGACCTCGTAACCCAAGGCGTTGACCAACCAGGGTTGTCCTTCGGTGGCCTCCCATATCAGGGGGAAGCAAGCCTCGTCGAACTCCTGACCGGTAGCGGCGGTGTGCTGCATGTACAGTTCGCGTATCTCCTCCTTCGAGAAGTTGCCTAAGTGCAGGGACTCTGCCTTGATGTTGAACGCCGACCCTCCGGTGACGATGTCCTGGTTGGAGAGCACGATACGATAGTCACGCACATCGCGTATGCCACACAAAATGATGGTCTGCGGAAAGTGTGCGGGTCGGTTGGCATACCCGGCACGGATTTGCCGCAGCACGCTGACAAGCGAGTCGCCCACCAAGGCATCTATCTCGTCAATGAAGAGGACGAGCGGACGGTCGAGGGCTTCGCAGAGCGCGGTCAGGAAGGTGGTCAGCATGTTGGAACCCGTCGTGTTCTCATCCCGTACCACCTTGCGGAGCACATCGTTAGGAAGTTCTGACTTCAGGACAAGGCGTGCCTCTGCAGCAATGGTTCCGGCTGTGGCTTTCACCACCTCATCCACCTGATTCCTCATTGCCTGTCCTGCCTCCACATTGGCATACACGGCGATGAACTCTCCGCGTGCGTTCAGGTAGTCCCTCAACGCCAGCAGGCAGGAGGTCTTCCCTGTTTGCCGCGGGGCGTGCAGGATGAAATATTTCCGTTGATAAATCAACTGCTCTATTTCCTCCAAATCGAAGCGGCTCAATGGCTCTACCTGGTAGTGAATATCCGGCTGTATAGGGCCGGCTGTATTGAAGAATTTGGGTACCTGTCTCATGGCATACTCCTTTTCATATCGGTTCATGCGCCAAAGATACGAAATGTTTTCCAAATAATTCAAGCCTCGTAAATCGACTTGCGTAACTTGAGTCTTTTATTTATTGGCAATTAAAGAATTTCCAACGCTATCGCCGCACACGCCTCCGCATCCGCCAAGGCATGGTGGTGGTTCTTCAAGTCATAGCCGCAGCGGGCGGCGATGATGTCGAGGTTGTGATGTCCTCCCGGCCACCGCTTGCGCGAGGCGATGCAGGTGCAATGGAATTCGTAGTCGGGATAGTCCATCTGATAGACGCGGAAGACTGCCTTTAAACAGCTCTCGTCAAAGGCTTTGTTATGAGCCACTAATGGTAGCCCCTCAATGAGCGGCTCTATCTGCTTCCACACCTCAGGAAAGACTGGCGCATTGTCTGTATCTGTGGCGCAAAGGCCATGCACTTGGCTGCACCAGTAATTGTAATACTCCGGTTCGGGCTTGATGAGAGAGTAGAACTTATCCGCTATCTCCCCACCACGTACTATCACCACGCCGACAGAGCAAACCGAACTACGCTCGTTGTTGGCTGTTTCAAAATCTATCGCTGCAAAGTCTTGCATATCTGATGTAACTATTAATTATCTTTATTGATTAGATTCTTTCTCCAACTTTACTTCAAGTGGGGTATTGCCGTCATCTGCCGTACAGAGCACGATAGATGAGCCATTATTCGCAACAATTCTATTTTCTGGCATACTTGTTATAGCTTGTTGGTTTGATTCAGTGCCATATAATCCGCTTCACGCCCCTCACGGCTTCGGCCTCCAACGGATGGTCGGGCCAATGGTGCTTGGGATAACGGCGGCGCAACTCCTTGCGCACCTCAAAGTAGGTGCTCTCCCAGAAGCTGCGGAGGTCCTGCGTGAGCTGCACGGGCTTGAAACCGGGCGAGAGGAGCTCCATCAGGACGGGACGGCGGTTGTCGTCCACCCGAGGTGTGTCGGTCAGTCCGAAACACTCCTGCAGGCGCACACTGAGCACGGGTGCCTCGGCTCCTTGACGGTAGTCCACCCGGATGCGACTGCCTGTAGGCACTACGATGTGCGAAGGAGCCAGTCGCTCCACTGCCTGCTGTTGCTCGTAAGAGAGCATTCCCCACAACACATTGCGCATGTCGATGCGCTTCAGGTCGGCAGCGCTCCATGCGGAGGCTGCATAGAGGGGCAACCATTCATCGGCTTGGGCGTAGACGCTCTCCGACGAGAGGTCGGGCAGTGACAGTTCCTCGTGCCAGGAGGCTACAGCTGCAATGCGGCGTTGGAGGCGTTGAGCCTCTTCATCCAGGGTGAGCAGTGAAGCTCCCTCGCGCTTCACCACCTCGCAAAGCACCTCCATCCGCTGCTGGCTGACATCCTCCGAAAGGGGGCGTGCATCGAGCACCAGCAGGCCGATGCGTCGTTCGCTGCGAGCCACTATCCGGCTCTCGTGCCGGTCCCAGTACACCGTAGGAACTACAGAAGTCATCGGTTCCAACGTTTCGCGCGACACGGGCGAAGCCAGGAAGATGCGGTTGCCTGCAGAGGCCACAGCCAGCCAATCGTAGGCCATCAGCGGGTCTTGGTCGTCTAACTGCACATAGCTTCCACCGGCCAGACGATAGCGACTGTGTCCGCAACGCTGCGCGATACGTTCGGGATAGGCCGAAGCCACCAGCAGACCGGTGACATCGGGGTCGGGTATCTCGTTCGCCTCTGCTACTCCCTTACCCGCCAGACGGCGATACTGGGCGGCCATCTCGGCAATGCGTTTCCAGCGTCCTTTGGCTCCTCGTCGACGGGCCTCGCGCAGCAACAGCAGGCGGGTATGCAAATCGGCATCATGCTCCTGTGGAGCCGGATCCCGGTCTTCAAAAAGGGCAGCCAGGTCGGCAGCCAAGGCTTTCTGTTCTGCTGTCCGGGCTTTCAGCAGCATCTGCGCCAAACGTGGGTGACAGGGAATGCGGGCTAGTTCACGGCCATGAGGTGTCAGACAGTCTTGCGCGTCGAGTGCACCGAGCAGTGTGAGCAGTTGGCGTCCCTGCTGTACATGAGCCTGTTGCGGTGGGGTAATCCAGGGTAATTCCTCTACCTTGCCACCACCCCAAGCTGCAATGTCCAGCAACATCGGAGCCAAGTCTGCCTCCACCACTTCGGGTCGACGGCACTCCTCCATGCGCAGGTCGGTGGCTTTCGACCAGAGGCGATAGCAGATGCCCTGTGCTACGCGCCCGGCACGTCCGCTGCGCTGGGTGGCCATGTCGCGTGAGATGCGCACCGTCTCCATGCGGCTCAGGGCACTATGTAGGTCGAACACTGGTTTGCGGCAGAACCCTGAATCTACTACAATCCGTATCCCCTCGATGGTTAGTGAGGTCTCGGCTACAGGCGTGGCCAGCACCACCTTGCGGTGTCCGGACGGTGAGGAAGCTAGGGCCCGTTGCTGTTCCTGCATAGAGAGCATTCCGTAGAGCGGATAGACTTTGGTACTGCCCAGACTCTCACCTAACAGCTCCTTGCAACGCAGTATCTCGGCCTGTCCGGGCAGGAAGGCCAAGATATCCCCCTCGTACTGACGGTGGAGGCGGCCAACGGCCTGAGCCACCTGTTCGGCACAATGCGGTGCATCAGCCTCCGAGCCGTACACAATTTCTACGTCGAACATCCGCCCGCGGCTCTCAACCAGCGGCGCATTCAGGGCTTTGCAAAGGGTGGTCGCATCGATTGTGGCAGACATTACCACCAGACGCAGATCGGGCCGCAACACATTCTGTACCTCGCGAATCATGGCCAGTGCTACATCAGAAGCCAAACTACGCTCGTGAAACTCGTCGAACACCACCACATCCACCCCTTCCAGCATGGTGTCATCCACCAGCATCCGTGTCAGGATGCCTTCGGTCACCACTTCCACGCGGGTGGCTTCGGACACCCGGCTATCCAGTCTCATCCGGTAACCCACTGTTCGGCCTACCGGTTCGCCCAGCATGAAGGCCATCCGCTCGGCTACCTGCCGGGCAGCCAGACGTCGAGGCTCCAGCACCACGACCTTGCCGCCGGCTGTGCGCTCCAGTAGTGTCAAGGGCAATAACGTTGATTTGCCGGCTCCCGGAGGGGCCGTCACTATCAGACGCGGGTGGGTGAGGAGCAGGCTGTTCACCTCGTCTGCTATTTCGCCTATCGGTAACTCCTGCTTATATCGATTGATATCCATACCTGTTCAAGAAAACAATTACGCTCCGCAAATATAGAGACTCTCTACCGATTGTGCAACACTCGGAGGCTGGAGGACTACACAATGGTAGACAATAACTTTAAATGGAATAGCAGCAAACATACTATGGAACAGTTGTTTACTCCTAATGAAACAGTTGTTATCTATAGGTGAAACAGTTGTTCCATGGTCTATGCAACAGTTGTTCCATGTCCTGTTGTACACCTTCGACTGTAGTTTAACGTTTTTGGTTGACTACTTCGAGCCTTATTTTTAAGGTCGGTTGA
>SAMEA3663297__coassemble_900_pt1 | contig 12620 bp, 9 predicted proteins | sample SAMEA3663297__metabat2_low_PE_003 | metagenome-assembled genome bin SAMEA3663297 (sample SAMEA3663297) | pig gut metagenome | biome: pig gut; feature: pig-associated habitat; material: faeces | place: China | collected 2013
CGGTCGGCGCGGAGGTCCTCATCGCGGAAACAGCGCGCCAACTGGAAGGATGTGCTCACCCTCTATGGTGTTGGGACGTTTCACAAAGAGACGTGCGGGGGAATGCAACGGCAAGTAGAGGTAACCGCTGACCACCCGTCCATACGTATAGATGAGGTTTACATTGCACGTTATCAAAGCGGCATCAATGCCTTGTTGGGCCATGAGCGAGCGTATCTTGTCACGCCGCAATTTCAGTTCGGGTAAAAGCATATAGATACTGTATTTATGATTGATGAGTGCAAACTTACATATAAATCCCGACAAATGCAAAGCCTATGAATACTTCTGCCCCTCACAAGCGCATTTCCTATGGGATTATGGACTTCACCCGGTACATAGCACGTACCAAAACACATTTAAACTTCCGGGCAAGAAGTTCTAAACTTTTCGTACAAAAGTTTTAAAGAATTGGATGAAAAGATTTAAAGCAATTCAACATACAAAAACGGAGGAAAAGATTTTGTGCATAACCGGGAAATGCTTATCTTTGTGTAGCAGATTGCCACCGTATGTGGCGACAGACAGAGAAAGAGACGGTATGAAAAGGTTGCTTACAATACTCATCATTCTTCTGTGCGCAGGAGACCACATCGCACAAACCTACAACTACATCGGGGTGGAGAACGGTTTGAGCAACCGGCGTGTCTTTGCCATCCAGAAGGACAGCACGGGCTATATGTGGTTTCTGACGCACGACGGTATCGACCGCTTCGACGGCAAGGAGTTTACCGTCTACAAGCTCTTCGACGGCGAGGAGGAGGTAAACTCCATGATGAACATGAACTGGCTCTACACCGATTCCGAAGGCACACTGTGGGAGATTGGCAAGCAGGGGCGCGTATTCCGCTACGATGCATGGCAGGAACGCTTCAAGCTGGTGTACAAGCTGCCCGCGAATGAGGCCGACGACGAGGTGAATCCCGTCAGCTATGCCTTTGTGGACAGCCGTTGCACGGTGTGGCTCTGCAGCCGGCAGCACATCTGTCTGTACGACAGCCACACGGGGAAGGTACGGGTGCTGCGCAACGGACTGAACGAACGTATCACTCAGGTGGAACAGACCTCGCCCGACCACTTCTTCGTGGGCACCGAATCGGGTATCCACTATGCCTATCTGACGCAGGAGGCACTGGAACTGAGCCCGTGTGGAAAACTGGACAGTCTGCACCTGCAAGTCAACGAGCTCTACCACCACCTCCCTTCCAACAAGGTATTCATCGGCACGTTCCAACGGGGGATGTACGTTTATGAGCTTTCCACCCACCAGCTGAAGGAGATACGCTCCAACCTGATGGATGTCCGCATCAACCGCATCTGCGCTTTCGGTGCCGACGAGATTCTGATTGCTACCGAGGGAGCCGGTGTCTACAAAATGCAGACAGAGAACTACGAGGCCGTCCCCTACATCGTAGCCGACTACAGTCGCCCCAATGCCATGAACGGTAATACCATCAGCGACATCTACGTGGACGAGGAACAGCGCATCTGGATGGCCAACTACCCCATCGGCGTGACGGTGCGCAACAACCGCTACACGGAGTACCGCTGGCTGAAACATGCCATCGGCAACCGGCAGTCGCTTGTCAACGATCAGGTGAATGCTGTCATCGAGGATGCCGACGGCGACCTGTGGATGGCCACCAACAACGGCATCAGCCTCTACGAAAGCCGCACGCAACGGTGGCACTCGTTCCTCAGCTCGTTCGACTCCCCCGGCCACAGCCAGAACCACATCTTCATCTCGCTCTGCGAGGTCAGTCCCGGCATCATCTGGGCCGGAGGTTACAGCTCGGGCATCTACGAGATTGACAAACGGCAGCTCACCGTGGACTACTTCACGCCCTCGCTCTTCGATGCGCTGAACATGCGACCCGACAAATACATCCGCTCCATCGTCAAGGATTCGGAGGGCAACGTATGGTCGGGAGGCTACTACAACCTGAAACGGATTGACTACCGGCACAAGGACATCAGCTATTTCCCAGGTCTGAGCGGCATCACCACCATCCTGGAGAAAGATGCCTCCTCTATGTGGATAGGTACGGCCACCGGCCTCTTCCTGCTGGAGAAACAGAGCGGCAAGTACCGGCACATCCACCTGCCCATCTCCTCGTGCTACATCTATTCGCTCTTCCAGTCGGCCGACGGACTGCTGTACATCGGTACCAGCAACAGCGGTCTGGTTATATACGACCCACGCAAGGAGACGCTCGAGCACTTCCACAAGGAAAACTCCGCCCTGCTTTCGGACAACATCTATACCATTCTGTACGATGGCAATCAGCGCCTGCTGCTCTGTACGGAGCAGGGGCTCTCCACCTTCCGCCTGCACGAGCGGACGTTCCGCAACTGGACCAAGGAGCAGGGGCTTAAAAGCGAGCACTTCAACGCCGATGCGGGCGTGCTGCGCCGAAACAGCGACTTCGTACTGGGCAGTACCGACGGTGTCATCGTGTTCAACAAGGAGCTGGTGCTGCCCCAGCAGCACCGTTCGCGCATGATATTGAGCGACCTGCAGCTGTTCTACCAGACGGTCTATCCCGGCGGCAAGGATTCACCGCTGACACGAGACATCGACCACACGGAGGTGCTGCACCTGCGGCACGACCAGAACCTGCTGTCGCTGCACGTGTCGTCCATCAACTACGACTATCCGTCGCTCATTCTCTACTCCTGGAAGTTAGAGGGCTACTACGCCGAATGGAGCCGCCCCGGCAGGGAGAGCACCATCCGATTCACCAACCTGAATCCCGGAAAGTATACGTTGCGCATCCGTGCCATCTCCAACGAGGAAAAACAGCGGGTACTGGAAGAGCGCAGCCTGGAGATTGTGGTCCACCGCCCCTTCTGGCAGACCCCGACAGCCTACGCGCTCTACCTGCTGCTGACGGCTGCCCTGCTCACCGGCATCCTGCGCCTCATCATGCTGCGCCGGCAACGCGCCGTCTCTAACGAAAAGATACGCTTCTTCATCCACACCGCCCACGACATACGCACCCCGCTCACACTGATTAAAGCACCGCTGGAGGTACTGGCCGAAGAGGGGCGGCTGAGTGAGGAGGGGCAGCACAACGTGCATACGGCCCTGCACAACGTAGAGGCACTGCTGCGGCTGACCACCAACCTCATCAACTTTGAGCGGGCCGACACCTATGCCAGTCCGCTCTGCACCACCGAGCACGAACTGGGCGGCTACCTGCACGAGACAGTCGAGGCCTTCCAGACACTGGCCCGCAACAAACACATCCGGCTGACCTACGAGAGCGAATTCGGTTACCTGAGCGCATGGATGGACAAGGACAAGATGGACACCATCCTGAAGAACCTCCTCTCCAACGCCCTGAAATATACTCCCGAAGGGGGCAGCGTCTGCCTCAAGGCCGAAGCGGACGGCGACGAATGGAGCGTGGAGGTGAAGGACAATGGCATCGGCATCCCGGCCAACGAGCAGAAGAAGCTGTTCCGGATGCACTACCGGGGCAGCAACGCCATCAACTCGAAGGTGACCGGCAGCGGCATCGGACTGATGCTGGTACAGAAACTGGTGCATCTGCACAAAGGGAAGCTGACCTTCAGCAGTGCCGAAGGAAAGGGCACTACTGTCCGAATCACCTTCCCCCTAAGCGCACTGGTCTATCACAAAGCCATCCTGCGGGGCAAGAGCGGCCTGCATGGCAACACCTTTGCGGGCAACGACGAGCTGACACACCCGACACCGCACACCGAAACCCAACCTACCAACGAAGATGCCGTGGAGGCCGAAGGCGGCAAGGAGAGGCTACGCATCGTGATTGCCGAGGACAACGACGAACTGCGCCGCTACCTGCACGACCTGCTGACATCGACCTACGACGTCACGCTCTGCACCAACGGATTGGAGGCATTGCGTGCGGTGAAGGAGCTGTCACCCGACCTGCTCATATCGGACATCATGATGCCAGAGCTGAGAGGCGACGAACTCTGCACACGGCTGAAGAGCGACATCGAGACATCGCATATCCCCATCGTCCTGCTTACCGCCCTCAACAGCGAGCAGAACATCATCCAGGGACTGCAACGGGGAGCCGACGAGTACATTGTGAAACCGTTCAGCGTGGGCGTGCTGCGTGCTACCATCACCACCATCCTGAACAACCGCGCCCTGCTGCGCCGGAAGTACAGCAACCCCGACTGGATAGAGGAGACACCCGTAGCCCCCGACACGGCCGCCTGTGAGACCGACCCCGAATGGCAGTTCATAGCCGACATCAAGCGGCACGTAGAGGAGCATATCGACCGCCCGGACTTCACCGTAGACACCCTATGCAGTCTGATGAACATGAGCCGTACCAGCTTCTACAACAAGCTGAAGGCACTGACCGGCAAGGCCCCTGCCGACTACATACGCCTGATACGCCTGCATCGGGCGGCACAGCTGCTGCAAGAGGGGCGATACAGCATCGGTGAGGTGGCAGACAAGACCGGCTTCAACGATGCCAAGTACTTCCGCGAGCTCTTCAAGAAACAGTTCGGGGTCAGCCCGAGCAAGTACAAACCGCAGTCCTAACCAACGAAGCATATCTATTACATATATATACTAACGCGCACAGCTATGAATCTATATTTAGAAGCATTCAGCATTTTCTTTAAAATCGGAGCCTTCACCATAGGCGGAGGCTATGCCATGGTGCCACTGATAGAGAACGAGATAGTGACCCGTCGCCAATGGATCAAGAAGGAAGACTTCATCGACCTGCTGGCCATCGCCCAATCATCGCCCGGCATCCTGGCCGTCAACATGTCCATCTTCGTGGGATATCGCCTGCGAGGTATCCGTGGCAGCATCGTCACCGCCTTGGGCACCATCCTGCCTTCGTTTCTCATCATCCTGGCCATTGCGCTCTTCTTCCAGAACTTCAAGGACAATGCCACTGTAGAGCACATATTCCGCGGCATCCGTCCGGCAGTGGTGGCTCTGATAGCCGCCCCTACCTTCAGCATGGCCAAGTCGGCTCGCATCAACCGCCGCAACGTCTGGATTCCTGTCCTGTCGGCCCTGCTCATCTGGCAGCTGGGCTTCTCGCCTATCTGGATCATCATCGGTGCCGGGGTAGGCGGCTATCTTTGGGGGATGCACAAAGCTAAAGAGTGAGAACTTGAGCTATTCATTTTTAATTTTTAATTTATAATTTTAAATTCAAAACCCGATGTTACTCTTACTGCAACTCTTCTATACCTTCTTCAAGATAGGTCTGTTCGGCTTTGGAGGCGGCTATGCCATGCTCTCCATGATACAAGGCGAAGTGGTCACCCGCTACGGGTGGCTCTCGGCACAGGAATTCACAGACATCGTAGCTATCAGCCAGATGACGCCCGGACCCATCGGCATCAACTCGGCCACCTACGTGGGCTACACCTCCCTGCTGAATGCCGGCTATGCCCACTGGATGGGCATCGTCGGTTCGGCCACGGCCACCTTTGCCGTTGTACTCCCCTCGTTCCTCCTGATGCTCACCATCAGCAAGTTCTTTCTGAAGTACCAAAAGCATCCCGTCGTCGAGTCCATCTTCAGCGGACTACGCCCGGCCGTTGTCGGCCTGCTGGCCTCGGCAGCCCTCGTACTGATGACCGCCGAGAACTTCAGCTCGCCCCGTGAAGACCTCTTCAGCTTCGCGGTCAGTTGCGTCATCTTCCTCGTGGCCTTTGTGGGCACCCGTCGTTACAAGGTGAACCCCATCCTGATGATTGTGCTGTGCGGCCTCGCTGGTTGGCTAATCTATTGACAAGATAAAAAAAGAGTGTGTTCGTTACAATTTATTCTTTTTATAGCTACCTTTGCGGCCGATTTGCAAGGAAAAACAACTAAAAACAAACGAAATATATGGTAAAGATAACCAAAGAAGCCGCCCTTGCCTACCACTCGCAGGGCAAACCGGGCAAGATAGAAGTAGTGCCCACCAAACCTTATCGTACACAGACCGATCTCTCGCTGGCCTATTCGCCGGGTGTGGCCGAGCCCTGTCTGGAGATAGAGAAGAATCCGCAAGATGCCTATAAATACACAGCCAAAGGCAATCTGGTTGCCGTCATCAGCAACGGTACAGCCGTGCTGGGACTGGGCGACATCGGAGCCATGGCCGGCAAGCCGGTCATGGAGGGCAAAGGGCTGCTGTTCAAGATTTATGGAGGTATTGACGTGTTCGATATCGAAGTGAACGAGAAAGACCCCGCCAAGTTTGTAGAGGCCGTCAAGGCCATCGCACCCACCTTCGGAGGCATCAACCTGGAGGACATCAAAGCCCCCGAGTGTTTCGAGATAGAGCGTCGTCTGAAAGCCGAACTGGACATCCCCGTGATGCACGACGACCAGCACGGCACGGCCATCATATCCAGTGCAGGCCTGCTGAACGCACTGGAGGTGGCTGGCAAGCGGATTGAGGATGTGAAGATTGTGGTAAACGGTGCCGGTGCAGCCGCCATCTCGTGTACCAAGCTGTACGAAGCCCTGGGTGCCACGCACGAGAACATCCTGATGCTCGACTCGAAAGGGGTCATCACCAGCGACCGTGAAGGGCTCAACGAGACCAAACGCTACTTTGCCACCAACCGCCGCGACATACACACCCTGGAAGAGGCTGTACGCGGAGCCGACGTCTTCCTGGGCCTCTCCAAAGGCAACGTGCTGACACAGGAGATGGTACGCAGCATGGCCGAGCATCCCATCGTCTTTGCGCTGGCCAATCCCGTACCCGAAATTTCGTACGAGGAGGCCATGGCTGCCCGTCCCGACGTGCTGATGTCGACCGGACGCAGCGACTATCCCAACCAGATAAACAACGTCATCGGCTTCCCCTACATCTTCCGCGGAGCCTTGGACGTAGCCGCCACAGCCATCAACGAGGAGATGAAGCTGGCTGCCGTCCGCGCCATCGCAGCCCTTGCCAAACAGCCGGTGCCCGATGTGGTCAACGAGGTCTACCATGTGAACAACTTCACCTTCGGTCCCGACTACTTCATACCGAAGCCCGTTGACCCGCGCCTCATCACGGAAGTATCCATGGCCGTGGCCCGTGCCGCCATGGAGAGCGGAGTGGCCCGCAAACCCATCACCGACTGGGAGGCTTACCGCCAGCACCTGAAGGAGCTGATGGGCCAGGAGAGCAAGCTGACACGCCAACTGCGCGACACGGCCCGTCGCCATCCGCAGCGGGTAGTCTTTGCCGAAGGCATTCACCCCAACATGCTGAAGGCTGCTGTCGAAGCACGTGCCGAGGGCATCTGCTACCCCATCCTGCTGGGCAACGACGAAGCCATCGAAAAACTGGCCAAGGAACTGGAGCTGAGTCTGGAGGGCATTGAGATTGTCAACCTGCGCCACCCCAATGAGGCACCCCGTCGCGAACGCTATGCCCGCATTCTGGCCGAGAAACGGGCCCGACAAGGCGTGACCTACGAGGAGGCCAACGACAAGATGTTTGAGCGCAACTACTTCGGCATGATGATGGTGGAGACAGGCGAAGCCGATGCCTTCATCACCGGACTCTACACCAAGTACAGCAACACCATCAAGGTGGCCAAAGAGGTCATCGGCATACGTCCCTGCTACCAGCACTTCGGCACCATGCACATCCTCAACTCAAAGAAAGGCACCTACTTCCTGGCCGATACGCTCATCAACCGTCACCCCGACACGGAGACGCTGATTGACGTAGCCCGGCTGACAGAGGAGACCGTGCGCTTCTTCAACCACACGCCGGTGATGGCCATGCTGAGCTACAGCAACTTCGGAGCCGATACCGAGGGAAGCCCGGTGAAGGTACACGAGGCGGTAGAGTATATGCAGCGCACCTATCCCGAACTGGCCATTGACGGAGAGATGCAAGTGAACTTCGCCCTGAACCGCGAGCTGCGTGACAAGAAGTACCCCTTCACACGCCTGAAAGACAAAGAGGTAAACACCCTGGTATTCCCGAACCTCAGCTCGGCCAACGGTGCCTACCAGCTGTTGCAGGCCATGTATACCGATGCCGAGATTATCGGTCCCATCCAGATGGGTCTGAACAAGCCCATCCACTTTACCGACTTCGAAAGCTCCGTCCGCGACATCGTGAACCTGACGGCCGTAGCCGTGATTGATGCATTGGTAGAAAAGAAAAAAAGCTGTTCGGCAGCCCAATAGAAAGCACAACAAATGAGAAGAAAAAAACTTTCCAAATCACAATGTGTCTGCATCCTGCTACTTTGGGTTGCACTTTGCTACTTTGTGCTGACCTCAACCGAGCGGATTGACGGACCACTGATAGTCACGCTGCTGCTCTCTGCTGCCCTGGTATTCATACCGGTATTAAAGTCTATTAAAAACGAATAAAGTATTACTTTTTATTCAATTTTGCGTCAGAAAACAATAAAAATGATGTTTTCTGACGCATTTTATTTATAAATTGTTTGCACGTATCAATTTTATATATACTTTTGCAGCCGCAACGGAGGAAAGGGCTATGAAGCTGAAACGACTTGCATAGTCCGTTCGCGACAGACAACAACCAGAAGAGAGAATGAAAAACAGAATAAAAAACCAATAAAAGAAATAGATTTATGAATGCAGCTAAGGTATTAGAAGACCTGAAGAGACGCTTTCCGGGCGAGCCGGAGTATCATCAGGCGGTAGAAGAAGTGTTAGGTACCATCGAAGAAGAGTACAACAAGCATCCTGAATTTGACAAGGCCAACCTCATTGAGCGCCTTTGCATCCCCGACCGTATTTACCAGTTCCGTGTGACGTGGACAGACGACCAAGGCAACGTCCGCACCAACATGGGTTATCGTGTACAACATAACAACGCCATCGGCCCCTACAAAGGCGGCATCCGTTTCCATGCCAGCGTCAACCTGGGTATCCTGAAGTTCCTGGCCTTTGAGCAGACCTTCAAGAACTCACTCACCACACTGCCTATGGGCGGCGGCAAGGGAGGTTCTGACTTCTCTCCGCGTGGCAAGAGCAACGCCGAAGTGATGCGTTTCTGTCAGGCTTTCATGCTGGAACTGTGGCGCCACATCGGTCCCGACGTTGATGTACCTGCCGGTGACATCGGTGTAGGCGGCCGTGAAGTGGGCTTCATGTTCGGTATGTACAAAAAGCTGACCCGCGAATTCAGCGGCGTACTGACCGGTAAAGGTCGCGAGTTCGGCGGTTCACTCATCCGTCCTGAAGCAACCGGTTACGGCAACGTTTACTTCCTGATGGAGATGCTGAAGACCAAGGGTATGGATCTGAAGGGTAAAACCGTGCTGATTTCCGGTTCGGGCAACGTAGCCCAATACACAGCCGAGAAGGTGCTGCAACTGGGTGGCAAGGTGCTCACCATGAGCGACTCCGATGGCTATGTGTACGATCCCGACGGCATCGACCGCGAGAAGCTGGACTACATCATGGAGCTGAAGAACCTCTACCGGGGACGTATCCGTGAATATGCCGAGCAATATCCGGGCGTGAAGTATGTAGAAGGTGCCAAACCTTGGGGCGAGAAGGCCGACATTGCACTGCCCAGCGCAACGCAGAACGAAATCAACGGCGACCACGCCCGTCAACTGGTGGCCAACGGTGTCATTGCTGTCAGCGAAGGTGCCAACATGCCCTCTACACCCGAAGCCATCAAGGTCTTCCAAGAGGCCAAGATTCTCTATGCTCCGGGCAAGGCAGCCAATGCAGGCGGTGTTTCCGTATCAGGTCTGGAGATGACACAAAACTCCGAACGACTCTCATGGAGTGCCGAGGAGGTGGATGCCAAACTGCACTACATCATGGAGAACATTCACCAGAACTGCGTGAAGTATGGTACGGAGCCCGACGGCTACGTCAACTACGTGAAGGGTGCCAACGTGGCCGGCTTCATGAAGGTGGCCAACGCCATGATGGCCCAAGGCATCGTATAACGGACATGCAGCCATAGTAACTAACATAAGGAAGGTAGACACGCAGACGTGTCGATGAATGCACCTGCCGGCGGATATAGATAACATCTCTTTATCTCTGCCGGCAGGTTGTTTTGTATTTATATGCATCCCTCTGTCCAGATTAGGGGCTTTCTGCTTGCAGATATCGAGTTTTTTTACGAATATTGCATATCCTAAAGGCAATCTGTCTGATTGCCCTCTTTTAGCATGTTAACCATCTGACGTATGCACGACATACTAATTGTATAGTTTTTTATATAGTAATTTCACTAACAGACTAATAGAACAAAGCAGACATACAAACAACTTCATCTACCGCACCGGAGAGAGCCGCAAGACCTTCTTCCTCAACCCGACAATTGCAGTCAAATTCAACCTTTAATACCAAATCCTAAAACAAACGACCATGAATTTCCTTGAAGAAAAAATCAAAGAGGACGGTGTCATCAAGAAAGGGAACATCCTGAAAGTGGACAACTTCCTCAATCACCAGATTGACGTGGATATCATCCGCCAGATTGCCTACGAACTGAAGCGCCGCTTCCGTGGCAAGACAGTCAACAAAATCCTGACCATCGAAGCCAGTGGCATTGCCATCGCCACCCTGCTGGGCGACCTGTACGATGTGCCCGTAGTATTTGCCAAAAAGGGCGAAACGGCCAACAGCACCGACGACAAGTACGTGTCCGAAGCGTACTCGTTCACACACAAGAAGACCAACAAGGTCTTCGTCTCCCGTCCCTATCTCACAGCCGATGACAAAGTGCTGATTGTGGATGACTTCCTGGCCGACGGAGAGGCTTCCAAGGCACTGATTGACATTGTGAAACAGGCCGGCGGCGAGGTGGTAGGCATAGGCATAGCCATCGAAAAGGGACAGCAGCAAGGCGGGCGGATGCTACGCGAGGCGGGCTATCATCTGGAATCGATTGCCATCCTTGAATCCATGGATTACGAAACAAATGAAATAGTATTCAGATCATGAGCAGCATCTACGAACTCGACGGACGGATACCTCTCCAGCAGGCCTTCCCGTTCGGTCTGCAACACATCCTGGCGATGTTTGTAGCCAACATCACCCCCATCATCATCCTGTCGGGCGTAATCGGGCTGGACAAAGGGGGCAGTGCCTCACTGATACAGAACTGCATGATCATAGCCGGCATCGGCACCCTCATCCAACTCTATCCCGTATGGCGAATCGGTTCACGTCTGCCGATAGTGATGGGCATCTCATTCACCTTCCTTTCGCTGGCCATCCTCATCGCCTCCTCACAAGGGATGGGTACGCTGATGGGAGCCGTCATCATAGGCGGACTGGTAGAAGGGTGTCTGGGGCTCTCCATCCGTCAATGGAGGAAGCTGGTGCCACACGTCGTTGCTGCTACTGTAGTAGTAGCCATCGGATTCTCGCTCCTGCCCATAGGAGCCAACAGTTTCGCGGGAGGTCAGGGAGCAGCCGACTTCGGTAGTGCAGCCAACTGGATAGTAGGCTCCATCACCATGCTGACATGCCTGGTTACGCTGATTTTAGGAAAGGGGATGCTGCGTTCACTCTCCATACTGGTAGGTCTAGTAGTGGGCTATATAGTTGCCTGCTGCATGGGGCTGGTCAGTTTCGACAACATCAAAGAGATGCCCGTCGTAGCACTGCCCACCTTCATCCCCTTCACGCCGGAGTTTCATCTGGATGCCATTCTGGCCATTGTATGCATCTATCTGGTCTCTGCCACCGAAACGATAGGCGACACATCGGCCCTTTGCTCCAGCGCGTTGGGCCGGGCTGTCAGCAACAAAGAGATGGGTGCCTCTGTAGCGTGCGACGGTTTTGTCAGTTCGATATCGGGTCTGTTCGGTTGCACCCCCATCACCTCCTTCTCACAGAATGTAGGGTTGGCGGCCATCTCCAAGGTAGTCAATCGTTTCACCATCGCCACAGGGGCCGTACTCTTGATTGTATGCGGTCTGTTTCCTCCCATCGGTGCCCTGCTCGCCACCATTCCGCAATCTGTGCTTGGCGGGTGCACCATCATGATGTTCGGCAGCATTGTCTTTGCCGGATTCGGCATGATGGCACGCTGCGGATTCTCGCAACGCAACATGATCATTGCCAGTCTCTCACTCAGCATAGGTATCGGCTTTACGTCGGCTCCGGAGATGTTTAACCTCTTCCCGAACATCATCCAGACGGTATTTGCCCAAAACTGCGTGGCCGTTGTTTTTCTCATCGCCGTGGTTCTGAACCTCGTACTTCCGGCGGAAAAGGATAACGAGGCAGCCTCGTGACGGGATTCCAACTGGCATAAACCGAACCGCCGCATTCCCTACCCCTGTCGGGCAGCAGAATGCGGCGGTCTGTTTTTCAGGAATCGCTATCGGATTCGAGGCAGATTACCAAGGATAACCCTTGTCCCAGATAAAGGCTACCGTCTCGTACCAGCCGGGTTTTACAGAGTTTGAGAACTCGTCGTAACCGATGAGACAGCTGATGACATAGAAATTACCCTCGTTGTAGAAATTGTTGCCATAATTCGTCGAGTATACGAAGTAGAAGTTTCCGTTTTCTGAATCTGATTCACCAATACGCTGTTTATTAACGTGAGTTCGGCGAATTATAAATGCATGAAAATTTGGTGATTAGCGAA
>SAMEA3663297__coassemble_903_pt1 | contig 12583 bp, 6 predicted proteins | sample SAMEA3663297__metabat2_low_PE_003 | metagenome-assembled genome bin SAMEA3663297 (sample SAMEA3663297) | pig gut metagenome | biome: pig gut; feature: pig-associated habitat; material: faeces | place: China | collected 2013
ATGTGCAGATCGCGTGGGGCCGCAGCAGGCACTGCGTCGGCACTCGGCCGCATGGTGGAGCGAGTTCTCCAACTACTTCAGGATACCGACCAACGGAAGCATGAAGTTCAAGTTCACCAACCACACCAGCGGAGGAGGCAACTGGAACAACTGGAACATCTGCATCTGTACCGATGCCGAGCGGGGTGGTAGCGGCTACACCGAGTACATGGTTCTGCGCTCCGACCTCTACGGATGGGGCGAAAGCTACGGTTCGGGTACCTGGAGCAGCGAAGGCTACGGCGACTGGGATGCATTCCGTGCCGACATGGAAGGTGCCCAAGTGACCGTCATCGTTACCCGCAAGGATGCTGCCGTGACAGTGGATGCTACAGCCGTAGCCCTCAACGGACACGTCTACAAAGAGACCTTCAATACAACGTGCGGCGATGGCACTCAAGTGATACGGGCCTTCTTCGTGATGGACGGTTCGTACATCGAATTCGATACCGACGAGACTTCGGCATTGACACCGGTAGACATCCTGACTCCCGACATCGGTGCAGAAGACTGCTCGACCGGCTGGTGGCAGGAGTTCTCAGACTACTTCCAGATTCCTGTCGGACAGAACCTGCATCTTGAGTTCGAGAACCACACCAGCGGAGCCTTTAACTGGAACAACTGGAATCTTTGCCTTTGCACGGATGCCGAACGGGGCGGAAGCGGCTATGCCGAGTATTACGTCATCCGTTCCGACCTCTACGGATGGGGCGAAAGCTACGGTACCGGCACATGGGAAAGCGAAGGCTACAATGACTGGGATGCATTCCGTGCAGATATGGAAGGCGCACAAGTGGTGCTGAACATTCTACGTGACGGTGCTACCGTGACGACTACAGCCACGGCAACATCTCCGAACGGCAACGTATACAAAGAGACTTTCAAAACGGATTGCGGCGACGGCACACAGACAGTACGAGCATTCCTCATCGTTGATGGATCACATCTCAAACTGGATGAAGCCAACTGCTACTTGTTTAGTCCGCTACTTAAATAATAACATCAACAAACCCATAAAGTTATGAACAACAAAACAATCGCAATATCAGCCATCCCGCACTTGGCAGGTATGCTGTTAGCATTTGCACTGTTGCTGACCGGGCAACTGCTGTTTGCCCAAGGCAAGCAGGTGAGCGGTGTCGTAAACGATGCGTTCGGCCCCGTCATCGGTGCCAGCGTCGTGGAGAAAGGCACAACCAACGGTGTGATTACCGACCTCGACGGTAACTTCAAGCTCACAGTGAGCGGAGAAAGTGCCATCCTGCAGATTTCGTACGTAGGTTATCAGACCCAAGAGATAGCGGTGGCCGGCAAATCGGCCTTCAGCGTCATGATGAAGGAAGACAGCGAGATGCTGGAAGAGGTAGTGGTAGTAGGCTACGGTGCACAGAAGAAGGAGAGCGTGGTGGGAGCCATCTCGCAAGTGTCCAGCAAAGAGCTGCTGGCCTCACCGGCAGCCAACGTGTCACAGGCCATCGCCGGTAAGATTTCGGGTGTGATTACCTCACAGACTTCCGGTGCCCCCGGTTCGGACGACACCCAGATTTACATCCGTGGTCGCGCCACATTTGCCGGCGACGCACAACCGCTGGTGTTGGTAGACGGTATCGAACGTTCGTTCTCACAGATTGCGCCGGACGACATCGAGACCATCTCCGTACTGAAAGACGCATCGGCCACAGCCGTTTACGGTGTACGCGGTGCCAACGGTGTGATGCTGATTACCACCAAGCGCGGTAAGGAACAGAAACCGGAGGTGAGCCTGACTGCCAACTACCAGATTCAGAGCCCGACGCGCAAGGATACGTACCTGAATTCGTACCAGTCCATCCTCCTGCTGGAAGAGGCACTGGCCAACGACGGACAGCCTTCGCAATTCTCGGCCGGCGACATCGAGATGTACCGCAAGTCGTGTGCCGGCGAGTTGAGCGGCCTGGAACAGATGCTTTACCCCAACGTGAACTGGTACGACGAGGTGCTGAAGGGCAGTGCCCCCGCCCAACGCTACAACGTGAGCGTGCGCGGCGGTACGAAACGGATGCGCTACTACGCTTCGGCTGAATACTACAACCAGCAGGGATTGGTGAGAGACCTGAGCAACGACAAGTTCGGCAACTCGTCCAGCCCCAGCTTTACCCGCTATGCCTTCCGTGCCAACATGGACCTGTTCCTGACCAAGGACCTGACCTTCTCGGTCAACTTCGGTACCCGCTTTGAGGAGCGCGGAGGCTCAAACAGCAACGAGAGTGCCGGCTACAGCGAAATATTCTACGAACTGAACCACACACCGGGCTGGCTGTTCCCCGTCAAGGCCGAGGTGCAGAACGGCGAGAAGCGGCAGACCATCTATGGCGGCAGTTCGCAGTATCAGAACAACATCGTGGCACGTCTGGCCGAAGCCGGATTCTACCGCGCTACCAACACCATCAACGAGACCAACTTCATTCTGGACTACAAGATGGACTGGCTGACAGAGGGTCTGAGCGCCAAGGGTATGGCTTCGTTTGACTACGACTCATACAACCGGAAGCTCTACAGCAAGAGCTTTGCCACCTACGAGCTGAACGACCGCAACAACTACGACGACATCGATGCCTGGAACCGCTTCAATGCCGACGGTGAACTGGCCGGATCGCAGGACCGCAACGCCATCTACAAGCTCTACTTGGAGGCGCAACTCAACTATGCCCGCAAATTCGGCAAGCACGACGTGACGGGTATGCTGCTCTACAACCAGAACGACTACCGGGTGAACGACGAACTGGCCAAACGCTACCAAGGTCTGGTAGGACGTGCCACATACGGCTATGACGACCGCTATCTGGCCGAGGTGAACTTCGGCTACAATGGATCGGAGAACTTCATGAAGGACAAACGGTTCGGCTTCTTCCCGGCCTTCTCGTTGGGATGGCGCATCAGCAACGAAGAGTTCATGAAGAAGTATTCCGACTGGCTGAACAACCTGAAGATTCGCGCCAGCTACGGACAGGTAGGTAACGATGTCTATCAGGTAAACGGCATCACACAACGTTTCCTCTACGAGGAGAACTGGCAGCAACTTGGCAACGACTACTACTTCGGCAGCAGCGGCGTAAGCGGCATCTACGAGTCGCAATATCCCAACTATGCTGTCACCTGGGAGCGTGCCCACAAGTACAACGTCGGTATCGAATTCGGACTGTGGAACGGATTGCTGAACGGTAACATCGACCTTTTCTACGAGAAGCGCAACGACATCCTGACCCAATACCTCACTCGTCCGCAATGGGTCGGCACCACCATGGCTGCCGCCAATCTGGGCGAAACCAGCAACAAGGGTTTTGAAATCGAACTGAAGCACAACAACCGCATCGGCGATGACTTCACCTACAACGTGGGCCTGACCTTCTCGCACGCCAAGAACGAAATCAAGAATATGGACGAACCGGCCCTCAAGACCGACTACCGCAAGCGCGAAGGACACCCTATCGGACAATACTTCGGACTGGTATGCGACGGATTCGTCACACAAGCCGACATCGACGGCGGCCAGCTGCCCGTATCCACCTTCGGCAATGTACAGGTAGGCGACCTGAAGTATCGCGACATGAACAGCGACGGCTTCATTGACGAACGCGACGAGACCTTCATCGGCTACAGCGACGTGCCCGAGAACACCTTCGCCCTGACACTGGGTGCCAACTACAAAGGATGGGGATTCAGCGTCATGTTCCAAGGAGTAGACCACGTGAGCCGCTACTACGATGCCGAGGCCATGTATGCCTTTGTCAACGGCGGCAAGGTAAAGGAGCATCACCTGCAACGCTGGGATCCATCGCAAAGCGAAGCCTATAACCTGGCCAACGCCCAATACCCGCTGCTGCACTACGACAGCTACGGCGACCATAACCAACGCCAGAACTCATTCTTCCTGAAGAACGGTGCCTTTGTCCGTCTGAAGAACATTGAGCTGAGCTACACCTTACCCGAGAAATGGTCGAAAGCAGCAGGCATGAGCGACTGCCGCCTCTACGTCAATGCCAACAACCTCATCACTTGGGACCATCTGGATGACTTGGTTGACCCGGAGAGCAACGGCTCCAACCGCTACCCGATCATGAAGACTGTAAACTTTGGTGTAAACATTAAATTCTGATAGAGAACATGAAGAAGACATTATTATACAGCATATTGGCCCTGGGTGTCGCCACGACTACCCTCACCTCGTGCGAGGACATGTTCGGCAGCTTCCTCGACAAGCAGCCCAGCGGCGAACTGACAGGCGATGAGGTGTTCGGCGACTGGGGCATGATGGAACAGTTCCACTGCGACACCTACAACTTCCTGCGCCACGGTGCTTGCCGCATCAACAACTCCTGGTTGGATGCAGCTACCGACCTGGCCGAAACCAGTTATGCCAACGGAGGCGTGCGCACCACCTTCAACATCGGCAACTATTACGGTAGCGGCGGAGCAGCCGAACTTTCAGATACCTGGGAACACTACTACCGTGGAATCCGCAAGTGCAACATGATACTGACCCGCATCGAAAGTGTGCCCAAGGCAGCCGACCTGAGCGAAGAGAAATACCAGACATTCAAGCAGAACTACATCGCCGAAGCCCGCTTCCTGCGTGCCTGGTTCTACTGGGAGATGTTCCTGCGCTACGGACCGATTCCCATCGTCACGGAAGTACTCGACCCCAACGGCGATCTGCTGAGCGACTACACGACACGCCCTACACTGAAGGAGTACGTCGTAGACTTCGTCTTGAAGGAGCTGAAGGAGTGTGAAGCCAACCTGATGTCTCATCCGGTAGAGAGTGCCTATGCCGGACGCATCACGCAACCCATGGCACGTGCCCTCTACAGCCGCATCATGCTCTACATGGCCAGCCCGCGATTCAGCGGCGAATCAGGCATCACCTGGCAGCAGGCAGCCGATGCCAGCAAGGGATTCATCGACACCTATGGCAGCCTGTATGCACTGATGCAAGGAGTCGATGCCAAGAGTGCCCTGACGAACGCATGGCTGCTGACTCCCTACACGGAAGACAACAAAGAGGTGATCTTCTACCGCAATGACCCCACGATTGTATGGGCCAGCATTGCCAATGACACGCCGGTAGGCGAAGGCGGAAACGGCGGTCTCTGTCCGTCGCAGAATCTGATAGATATGTATGACATGATAGACGGTTCGTCACCCTTCCAGCAATACGACGAGACGGGAGCACCGGTGTACAACGGATTGCAGCCTGCCATCAACATGGCCAGCGGATACAGCGAAGCATCCATGTGGGCCAACCGCGACGGCCGTCTGGCCGCATCGGTGTTGTGCCACGGTGTGACATGGGGCAACGGCGTAATCAACGTCGTCAAAGGACAGCGCGACAATCCGATAGGCAACGCCAACGCCACCCCTACCGGATACTACGTGCGGAAATACATTCCTGAGACCATCCTCAGCAACAACCACAGCGGAAACTCTTACCGGTTGTGGTGCTTCATCCGCTATGCCGAGATATTGCTGAACTATGCCGAAGCGGTCAATGAAGTGCAGGGACCTTGCACGGAGGTCTACAATCTACTGGACCAAATCCGCCATCGTGCAGGCATCACCGGCAATATGGCTGACCGCACCGACCTGAACAGCAAAGAGAAAATGCGCAACTTCATCCACAAGGAACGTACCGTAGAACTGGCATTCGAGGAACACCGCGCCTGGGACGTGCGTCGTTGGAATGTAGCTGAAAAGGCATTGGGACGTGACATCATCGGCATCGAGGTATCGGCCAACGGCAACATTACCCGCAAAGTGGCACAGAAGCGCGTATTCAGTGATAAGATGTATCTCTATCCGATACCCGAAGGAGAGTATTGGAAAACTGGTATAGAAAACAACCCCGGTTGGTAACCCTAAATACTATATAGAATATGTATAATATGAATCATATCATCAAACAAATGACAGGAGTAGGCAAAATCCTGCTACTGGGAGCCTTGCTCATGATGACCGCAACCGTGTGGGCACAAAGCGAGCAGACATTGAAAGGACGTGTGACGGACAGCGAAGGCAACCCCATTGCCGGAGCCATCGTCAACATCGCAGAACAGAGCCGCATCGTCCTCACTGACGACGAAGGCTGTTTCACCCTGAAAGGCGTACGGCTGACCGACGAAATATGCATCAGCAGCGTAGGATACAAAAACGCGCAAGTACCGGTGGAATTCAGTGAAAACTTCAACATCGAGCTGGAATCAGACTTGGACGAATACCTGCATACCACACCGGTGCCGTTCGGACGGAAAGCGAAGAAACTGGTGACAGAGGCTACTTCCATCGTCAGCGGCGAGGAGCTGCAGAAGCACCCCATCACGGTGCTGCAGAATGCCTTTACCTCTACCGTAACCGGTGTAGAGACCTACGAATGGTCCAGCGAACCGGGATGGACGGAGTCGGCCATGTACATCCGCGGTATCCGTACCATGAACAAGAGTGCACGTGCCCCATTGGTGATGGTGGACAACGTAGAACGTGACCTCTCCTTCCTGGACGCATTCCCGATTGAAAGCATCACCATCCTGAAGGATGCCGCTGCTACAGCCATCTACGGTATGCGCGGTGCGAACGGTGCCATCATCGTGACCACCAAGCGCGGCGATGCCGGCAAGACGAAAATAGATTTCACACAGGAAGTAGGATTCCAGATGCTGAGTAACAAGATGGAGAACCAGAACTCCTACAACATGGCCTTGACCCGCAACCGCGTGAAGTACCTCGACGGACAGCAGCCCATGTACTCGGACGAACAGATAGAGATGTATCGCCGGGTATGCAACGGTGAGGAACTGGAGGGTATGGACAAGTACAAATACTTCAACACCAACTGGTTTGACGAACTGTACCGCGAAACAGCCCCTACATACAAGACCAACCTGCAGGTAAGTGGCGGTAACGACCGTGCCCGCTACTACGTATCCTTCTCGTATCTGCGTCAGGAGGGTATGTGGAACGACAAATGGACCAACTACAACGAAGACTACAACACCGGTCACACCCTGAACCGCTGGAACCTGCGCTCCAATCTGGACATCGACGTCACCAAATACCTGAATGTATCGTTGGACTTGGGTGGACGTATCGACAACATCCAACAACCCTTGACTGGTGTATTCAGTCTGGTTACCTTTGGTGCGGTAGAGTGCGACCCCACCGCTCCGGTCTATTGCCCCAACGGCGAAATCTACTCCAAAGCCGGTGCCGAGAACGCCGGACGTCTGCTGGCCGCTTCGGGTAAGGAAAGCAACCGCCGCCGCAACCTCTACTCTACCCTGAACATCAACGGTGACTTGAGTGCCCTGCTGAAAGGACTGAAGGTGAACGCAACGGTCAGCTTCGACTCATACGAAGTATTTGAGACCTCGCAAGCCAACAGCGTGAACTCATACAACTATGACTATGCGAACCTGAATGTAAACGATATCTCTGAAATCGAATATAGCAGATACACCTCTTACGAATCATTGCACTACACCTCAGGAAGCAAAGGCAACCAGCGTGCCCACTACTACAACCTGAACCTGATGGGCGGACTGAGCTACGAAAACAGTTTCGGCCGTCACAACGTCAGCGCACGCGCCTTTGCACGTGCCTACCGCAACCAGAACAATGTGCTGGAGGCCAACAATCCGCAGTACAATTCATCCAGCCGCTACCTCTCTTACAACGGTCAGGTCACTTACAACTACGACAACCGCTACATCGTGTCGGGTAACATCTCGCGCATGGGTAGCGACAATTTCCGCGAAGACAAGCGCTGGGGTACCTTCTACGGCGGTTCACTCGGCTGGGTACCTTCCGAAGAATCGTGGCTGAAGGACAACAAGCACATCGACCTGCTGAAGCTGCGTGCTTCGTATGGCCGTGCCGGACAAGCCAACACGGGATCCGGACGCTATCCTTACCAGAACACGTACGGATCGGCTACCGGATACGGATTCGGCTACTCAGGCAGCTACGTCAACGGTTTTGCAGAGACGATGGCCGGAAATGCCAACAACATTTGGGAGATATCGGATATGCTGAATGTGGGAGTAGACTTCGACTTCTGGAACAAGAAACTCTACGGAAGCATTGACGTATTCAAGGAATGGCGTTCCAACATCCTCGTCGAACGCTCCAGCGTGCCCAGCATCCTGGGTATATCGGTTGCCCAAGATTCCTACGGAAAGGCTGAGACAAAAGGTTTTGAAGTGACCTTGGGACACAACAACCGGATAGGCAACTTCAACTACTACGTGCAAGGCATGTTGACCTACAACACCAACAAGATTACCGAGATGGACGAAACGGAACCCAACGTGGAGTGGCAACGCAAGACCGGCAAACGCATCTACGACTACACATCGGTAGCCGAACTGTACGAAGGTCCTTTCACCAACTCCATCGGTGGATGGAACCGCTACCAATTCGTACAATGGGCCAGCGATCCCAACCTGATTGCTACCAGCCAGCAGGATGCCATCGACCACCCGGAGAAGTATCCCTACAACACGGCATCCAACGGATCGCAACCATTGGGTACGGCTGTGTTCAAGGACCTGAACGGTGACCGCCAGATTGACTCCAACGATATGGTGCCCGACACCTATACCGTCATCCCCGAACTGGTACCGAGCCTCACATTCGGTTTCGACTGGAAAGGTTTCGATGCCCGTGCCGTCCTGACCGCCTACCTGAACCGCGACGTCTTCTTGTCACCGGCAGTCGCATGGTCGGGATGGGGCAACCAGGGTACCCACGAAGTGGTAAAGTGCTGGGGATACTATACAGACGATCCGGCCGACCCGCGCAATGTAAATGCCACTTATCCGCGTCCTACCTACAGTGGTTACAATGCCATCGACTCCAACCGTGATACAGGTACGTACCAAAACGACATCTGGATTGTGAACGGCAACTTCCTGTCGCTGCGAAACATCGAAATCGGCTATTCGCTGCCCAAGCAACTCATAGCAAAAGCTAATCTGACCAAGTGCCGTTTCTACTTCAGCGGTTACAATCTCTGTACATGGAGCAGCGTACCCGACGGATGCGACCCGGAGAAGCCGATGAGTTACTGCTGGTGGTATCCCAAGACACGTACCTTCACATTCGGTGTTAACATTGGATTCTAAAACAAGACTTAAATATTTAGGAATAATGAAAAGATACATTCAATACATGACAGTAGTCCTGCTGGCGATAAACCTTGTTGCCTGCAGCGACTTCCTTGACAAAGAGGTCGATTTGACGTTAGGCCCGGAAGATGTGTTCGACAAATTTGAGAACACACGTGGTTGTCTGGCCAACATCTACACTTACCTGCCTGACGCTTTTGCCGGCTACGGTGACGGACAGTTTCTGGCTGCCTCACGCGACTGCATGACGGACAATGCCATCTCATTCTGGAACGTACATCGTTACCACAGTGTCATTTCCGATAGCTACTCGGCCACAAACCACTGGTTTGCCGAATACTTCTGGGAACGGAACTTCACAGCCATCCGTGCTGCCAATACCTTCCTGACCTATGCCAAAGAGAGTGTCATCAAGAACAAGGAGACCAACGATGACGACAACAGATTGTATGACAGATACATTGCAGAGGCCAAGTTGCTGCGTGCCATCTTCCATTTCGACCTGGTAGGATACTTTGGCGACATACCCGTCATCGGTGAGGACGAGGAGGGGAAACCGATTATCTTCGACTACACCAATCCGGAAGAGATGAACCAGCCCCGAACCAGTGCGGCAGATGCGCTGCAATGGATTGCCGATGAGTGTGACAAGGTGAAAGATGTACTGCCCTTCCGCTACAAGCAGGAAGAGCTGAACTGGGGACGGGTAAACGGGGCTGCCGCTTACGCGCTGAAGGCACGCGCCTTGCTCTACCGGGCATCGGCTCTGAACAATCCATCGGGAGAGAAAAGCAGATGGAGCAGTGCCGCCACAGCGGCTACCGACTTCATCCGCAAGAACAGCGGTGAAAGCAATCCCTACCGCCTGTATACTACCGAAGGGAACGACCCGAAGCAGAATTATTACCAATGCTTCGTCTCCACACCGCACTTGAACAACGAATACATTCTGAGCCGGTCGGAGTGGACCACACGTGCCTTGGAAGAGTTTCTGACTCCTTGCGGTTTCGCAGGTAAGGTGACGGCCGTTGGGCGTACCAACCCGACACAGAATCTGGTGGATTGCTACGAAACAATCAACGGCCTGCCCATTGACCAAGATCCGTCCTACAATCCGCAGAATCCGTACGTCAATCGCGATCCACGTTTGGAACAGACCATCCTGCATCACGGCTCCGTATGGGGAGATGCCATGCAGGAAGAGGAGCGCGAAATCGACATCACGTACGGCACCGGCAAGGATTATAAAGCGTTGCATGGCGGTACCGTGACCGGCTATTATACCAAAAAGTTCCTGAACAACATGTCGTTCAAGAGTCCGACCACCTACGTACATGCCTGCCCCATCTTCCGTTATGCAGAGATTCTGCTGAATGCAGCCGAGGCCATCAACGAGGCCGAAGGCCCCAGCAACGCCTATCAGTATGTCAACCAGGTACGTGCCCGGGTCGGTATGCCGGCCTACAAAGACATGACGCAAGAACAGCTGCGCGAACGCATCCGTAACGAACGGCGCATCGAACTCTGCTTTGAGGACCATCGTTTCTTCGACGAACGTCGGTGGAAGCTGTTTGAAGGGAAGAGTGCATCCAGCGAACGGAACGAGCCACGCTACAAGCAGGTGTACAATCTCTATGGTGTACAGGTCAATCCGAAAGCAAGTACGGTTTACACCTACACCAGTACCGAATTGTATCGCACACGCGCTTTCAGCAGTCCCAAGAACTATTACTTCCCGATACCCGATGCTGAAATCAAACGTCTGCCGAATCTGGGACAGAATGCAGGATGGGAACTGACAGCCGGCAACGATTCTGGAGGAGAAGAAAGCACCCCTGTTGAATAAAATAAACACTTTAATAGATAAACGTTATGAAGTTAAAAGATTATTTCACTATATTTGCATTGGGTTGTCTGATGAGCACAGGCTTCACCGCCTGCGACGACGATGATGACAACGGGAATGAGGAGTCCATCGAGTTCTGCACTCCTCAGGTAATCAGCATAGAGGCTGACCAAGCCACCGTTACTTGCGACGTTGATATCGATGAAGATGACCTGGAGAAAGGTGAGACCCGTGTGATAGCTTACGGATTCTGTTACGGCACGTCGCAAAATCCCTCTATCCACGATGCGACCGTGAAGGTGATGCCTGAAAATGGGAAAATGGAAGCCGTCCTGACTGAATTGGAGAACAACCAATTGTATCGCGTACGTGCATTCGCCACACTTTACCCGGAAGGAGTCATCTACTCTCCGGTGACTGAGATAGCAGCGGGTAATTACCCACCTGCGAAATAAACCATTTAGATTGTAGAGAACGTGCCTCAGGTGATGGATGATACCACTGTCCATCACTTGCGGCACATCTCTTTTCAATCTGACACATATTATATTTTACGACTATGAAACTCTACCAATGGATGATTCTGCTGTTTGCCAATGTCAGTATCGCATTGACAAACTGTGCGTGCAGCAGTGATAACGACACACCAGATACCCCTCCCGAAAGTTCTACGATTGCACTTTCTCAACCCTCAGTCTCGGATATTGAAGCAGACCGAGCTACGGCAACCTCTCTTCTGACAAACGAAGGGAAAGTATCCATTATCAAGAAAGGGTTCTGTTATTCAACGTCACACAACCCTACCATCAACGATGCAACGGTAGAAATAAACAATGCCGGCAACACACTGTCGGGCACCCTAACCGACTTGCAACCGCAAACGACCTACTACCTGCGTGCCTTTGCAAGCCCCAACAACGGTTCCCCTGTCTATTCAACGGAAAGCACTTTCCAAACAGCCGAAAAGCAGGAATCTTCGGAACTGGACAATTACACACCCCCTACCTACGCAGACAACTACACCAACATGGCCGGCTGGAACCAACGCTCACAATGGAATCTGGCCAACGTACACGATCCGACGGTCGTGCTGGCTGAAGATGGCTATTACTATATGTACCAAACCGATGCCTCGTATGGCAATGCACACGAGGCCGGCGGCCACTTCCACGGACGCCGCAGCAAAGACCTGGTGAACTGGGAATACCTGGGAGGAACCATGAAAGGACTCCCGGATTGGGTGATTCCCAAACTGAACGAACTGCGCAAAGAGATGGGATTGGGAGAATACAAACAACCAGACAATACCGGCTTTGGCTATTGGGCACCTTGTGTACGCAAAGTCCGGAACGGCCTGTACCGCATGTATTATTCCATCGTGGTGCCCGGTACGATAGACGGCAACAACTCGTGGGGCGAACGGGCATTCATTGGACTGATGGAAAATGACAATCCGGCTAACAACGAGGGATGGGTTGACAAAGGATATGTTGTCACCAATGCCTCTGACTAGTCTCGGAACAGAGGCTTACGCCTGCAG
>SAMEA3663297__coassemble_912_pt1 | contig 12529 bp, 3 predicted proteins | sample SAMEA3663297__metabat2_low_PE_003 | metagenome-assembled genome bin SAMEA3663297 (sample SAMEA3663297) | pig gut metagenome | biome: pig gut; feature: pig-associated habitat; material: faeces | place: China | collected 2013
AGCCCATGTACTCCGGCTTGCGATCCCACGCCAGCCGATAGTAGGTATCGAGGATGTGCTGGAAGCGCGTCCGATACTGCTCGCCAAACACCGAAGCAAGCCATCCGGCCTGGTAGCGGTTGACGTTGTCGTAGGAGAAGGCATCGAGACAGCAAGCCATGTCCATGAACTGCTGGATGGCCATCTCCATGGGCTTGATGTCGCCCACGTTGAGCAGCCAGTAACGGTCGGCACCGGCATCGTAGGCCTTCTTCAGCTCCTCGTACATCAAGGCTGGAGCGGTGGTGCTGAGCCACAGATAGTCGTGGGGGCCTCCCAAATAGCTGATGTGATAGTACACACCGCTGCCTCCGCTGCGCAGGCGTTCACGAGCATTGCTGACGCGCTTCAGGTAGCCGTAGTTGTCGTCGGGCCATACCAATGTGACGTCATCGGGTACCTTGAGGCCGGCATCGTAGATGTCGAGCGTTTCCTTGTAGGGGACAAACAGTTGAGGAATGCGGCTGACATCCTCACTTTTGTACTTTGACAAAATATCCCTTTGGGCATCAAATACCTGCTCCAGCGTACGCGCCCTGTCGGCAGGTGCCTGCGAACCCTGCATGGCCGCATCGTGTAGTCCCCTCATGCCAATGGTGTAGATGTTGTCGTACTGGGCGGTGGTGCGGATGCGGTCATCGAACTTGCGGAGGATGGTCTCACGGTTGGTCAGGAAGTTCCACTCGCCATCGCGTTCCTTGTTCCACTCCGAATGGGCTGCGTTGTTGAACAGCATCGGTTCGCAGTGGCTCGTGGTAATCATAATCCCCCACTTGTCTGCGGCCACTTGACTGTCCGGATGACTGTAGAAGGCTCCCGTGCAGCTGTGCATGGCCGGTGCCAGCATGTTGCCACGGAGGCGGAGTATCAGTTCGCACACACGGTCGTAGGTCTTCGGGCCGATGTCGCCCAGCTCTTTTTCAAAGTTGAGGGACGACCAGGTCTTCATGCCCCAATCCTCGTCGTTGATGAAGAGGCCACGATACTTGATAGTAGGCTCCTGCGAAGTTACATTCTCTTCGTATGGTATCTTTGTGCGTGCCTGCACGGGGATATCTGCCCACCAGTACCAGGGATTCACGCCTATCTCCTCCGATATATGCAACACGCCGTAGGCGAGACCACGCGCATCGGAGCCCGTGACGGTGAGGCAGTTGCCCTTCGTCTGTATGTCGTAGCACTCCCATTTCCCCTCGATGGAAGGCACCCTGCCCACGTAGCGCGAACCGTCCATAGTGCCCAGCACAATCCGGCGACCGGCCGACACCGGCTCGGTAGAGAGGGAGGGCCGATGGCCGGAAACCCGGCAGATGTCGTCGGCAAGCACAGCGGCCATGGTGGAGACGAGAGGGGCATCATGGGGGTCATACACGATGACGGCCCGGGAGAGGTCGAAAGCCTTTGTGCTGATGGCTATCGCCACTAAGCAAAGCATGCAGATAGTTCTGATTCTGTTCATTTCTTTTTCAGATTAACTGTTCGTGTTGAATAAATGGCTTACATTTCGGATTCACATAAATAATTGTTCGATACGTGTAGGGGCGGACCTGCGTGTCCGCCCTGTACACGTGTTTCGGTGAATCCGAAACATTCCCATCCTTTATAATTGATTACCTATTGAAAGTCGTGCGTTCATCAGTAGCCTGGATTTTGCTCCAGAACGGCATCGGTATTGGCCTCGATAGCCGAATAAGGAATGGGCCAGACATTGTACTTTTCCAACATGCCGATGCCGTCGCCGCAAGTCTGCGGATCGGCATACCAGGGATTGTGCTTGACTACATATTCATACAGCTTGCCTGTACGCATCAGCGTCAGCCGCCGCTTCTCCTCGATACCCAGCTCGCGGACACGCTCATCCAGAATATAGTCCAATGACACCTCTGATGCCTGTACGGCTTTGGCACGAGCACGTGCACGCACCACATTGACATCGGCAGCAGCCTTGGCCTTGTCATTCAAGGCAATGTAGGCCTCGGCACGCAACAGATAGGTCTCGGCCAGACGGAACATATACTGGTCGGTGTATGTGGCACCGGCACTCGACTTCAGGTCGCCAGTCGCCCGGTTGGCATAAAGCTCGTCCGGATGGTTGTACGGCGTAGTAATCTTGCTCTGGTAAGCGTAGAGGTAACGACCCGGAATGGTCGTACTGTTGCCCTGGCCTACGACCAGTCCGGCAGGCGGATTGTCTACATCGATGCTGTCGATGCCGAACTGCTGACGGAACGACTCGTTGTGAACGGCAAACTTACGAACGAAATTGTGGTTGGCATTGCGGATGTCGTTGTAGAAATCGTCCTCCCATACCTCGTTGCTGTAGTAATGGGAGCTGACACCCCATCCGATGCCACGCCCTCCGGTATAGTCGCTCACCGGCCAGCGGAACGGCGAATAGCTCTTGTCGCCCGCGCGCAGACGCACATCGCGTACCATGGGCGCAAAGTTGCGCTCAAAGCAGTAGTTGCCCGTGGTCTTGGCCGTGACGGTAGAACTGCCACCACCCGGCAAGTCGGTTTCGTACTGAATCACCCACAGCCCCTCGGTATTGCCAGATGCCCGGTTCTGATTGTTCATGCGAAACAGATCCCAATAGACATCGCCGGGCACCTCGCCGGCACGCGAACCGAAGCGGTGCTGCATCAAGGCCACTGCCGGATTGGAGATGACTTTCGTAGCAGCATCCACAGCCTTCTGTGGTTCACCGGCTGCCAGATAGAGTTCGGCCAACAGATGGTAGGCAGCTGTAGAGGAAATCTCTCCATCCTTCACACTGGCAATGTCACCCAAGTGTTCGGCAGCATAGCTGACATCGGCTATGGCCTGCGCCAACGATTCCTGCTTGGAAGCACGCACGAAATCGGTCTTGGGAGTAGAGATTTCCTCCAGTACCAAGGGCACGCCTCCGAAGAGGTACACCAACGTGCGGTAGGCAAATCCACGGAAGAAGGAAGCCTTTGCCTTGAACTGGGTCTTCATATCATCACTCAAATCGGCCGTTTCCACCCGGCTGATTACCACATTGGCGCTGGATATCAGTTTGTACAGATTGTCCCAATGGGTCTGGGGAATGTGCGAAGTAGGCTGGTAGGCAGCATTCATATTGCCATGCCGCTCCACGCCGCCGGGCTCGCCGTCGTACACCAGGTCTGTACCGTAAATGTAGTCCATCGGACGATATTCGTTATAGCCATAGAACTCGTAGCGTACGTAGTCGTACAGGTCAATAATGGCCATGTTGAAATCCTTCTCCGTGATATAAGAGTTGTCAGAACTCATGAAGTCCATCGGTTGCTCCTTCAGGAAACTGTCTTCGTTGCATGCCGTCAGCAAGCATCCTGCCACGAGGGCAGATATTATCATCTTTTTCATACAAGCAGTTGTTTAAAGCGTTACATTCAATCCAAAAGTAAAACTACGCAGCACGGGGCGGCCAAAATAATTGCTGTTGGCCTCGGGATCCCATCCTTTCCAATCGGTCCAGGTAATCAGGTTCTTCCCGTTGACAAACAAATCCAGACTGGCGATGCCAAGGGGACGGAGCCACTGCCGGGGCACGTTGTAGGAGAGGTTTACATCCTGCAGGCGGATGAAACTGCGGTCCTGATAGGCTCCGGGAGAGATGGCACCGGCATTGGTAGCACGGGCATACGTACCGTTGGGATTGTTGGGTGACCAGTAGTCAGCCGCCATCTCACTGGGCATGTTCCAGCGGCGTGCATTGGCATCACCCTGATTCAGCTGGCTGGAATTGCTTCCTAAATAGCCGTCCTTTCCTCCCTGAACGGAATTGATGAAGAAGCTCAGGGAGAAGTTCTTGTAGCGGAAACGGTTCATCAGGCCGAAGCGATAGGAGGGGTCGGCCTTGCCGATGACAACACGGTCGTCAACCGTTATCTTGCCATCCTCGTTGGTGTCGCGAATCTTGTAGTTGCCGGGATGGTAACCCGAAGGGATATCGTCGTCCAGCTGCCAGATGCCGTCAATCACATAACCGTAGATGGCCGATACCGACTCACCGATAAACAGGCCGCTGGCCGTCAGGTCGTCTTCGCGTCCGTCTCCGTCGGTATCATTGCCCAGCAGCGACACAATCTCGTCGCTGTTGTGCGAGATGTTGAACGAGGTGCTCCACTCAAAGTCCTTGCTTACGATGTTCTGCGAATTCAAAGTCAGTTCAATGCCTTTGTTGCGAATCTTGCCGATATTGGAACTGACGCTCTTGAAGCCGGTCAGCGACGGGATGGTACGGTCGTAGAGCAGGTCCTTCGTCTCCGTGGAGTAGAGTTCCACCGAGCCGGACAGCCGATTGCCCAACACACCGAAATCCACACCGAAATTGAATCCGCTTGTCTTTTCCCACTTCAGGTCCTTGTTGCCCATCGAGGTCAATTGCTGGCGGATTTCCGTGCTGCCCCCATCACCGAAGACGTAGCCGGGAGCGGTAGATACCTTCGACAGCGACTTGTAGCGGTCTGTCAGGTTGCCGCTCATGCCCCATCCACCACGCAGCTTCAGGTAGTCAATCCACTTGATTTGGAAGAATTCCTCCTCGGACAGCAGCCAGGCCAACGCAAACGAGGGCAGAACGGCCGTTTTATTGTTTTCTGCAAATCCCGAGAATCCGTCACGGCGCACCGTAGCAGTAGCCAGGTAACGGTCCTTGTACTTGTAGTTGACACGTCCCATCTGATAAAGCAGGGCTTCGCTCCAGGCTCCGGAGGTGGTATATTGGTCTTTTCCCTGTTGCAGGGCATTATAGCCCAACGTCAGGCGTTCAAACTTCTGGGAGTCGGCCAGCGTCTTGTCATACTTGCGTTCGGAGGCTCCATACAGCAAGGTGACGTTCAGACTGTGCCGTCCGAAGGTATTCGTATAGTTCAGGATATTGTCCACCGTGTAGTCATAGTAGGATTCGTGCTGCTTGTATGCCCTGCCTGTCAGGCTGGCATCGTATTCGCTTGCCTGGAAATGCTCGTCAATGCGATAGTTGTTGCCCACATTCAAGCGGTATGTCAAACCCTTGACGGGCAACTGCACCTCGGCCGAAAGATTGGCAAAGAAGTAGTTGTGACGCTCCTTGTCATCCACATCCGTAGCAATGAACGGATTGGTGTCCAGCGTCTTCAGGGGATAGGGTTCATAGTTTCCGTCCGCATCGTACGGAGTAACCAGCGGCGACATCGTTGTCAGCTTCCAGACATCAATGCCGGCACCGTCCGCATTTACAAACGAGCCGAACGTCTGCAGGCCTACCTTCAACCATTTATAGGGAGTGAAGTCGAGATTGACACGGATGCTGTTACGCTTGAAATCATCGTTCAGCAGATAGCCCTTCTGAGCCACATTCTCATACGACACGAGGTAAGAGATGGCATCCGAACCGCCTGACAAGCTGACGCGATTCTCAAAGACAGAGCCTGTACGGGTACCTGCATCCCACCAGTCGTAGTCATTGGCCGAAACGCCGTCGCTTTGCGAATTGTCCTTCATGGCCAGGTCCGGCAGGTAATCGGCTATCTGGAAATCAGGATTGGGCGTGGTATAGTCGGGAGCCAGATAGGCCTTATTGTACCAGAACTCACGGGTAAACGAGAGGAACTCATCCCGATTCATCGGATGAAGGTCCTTCGTTGGATTCGAAATGGAGTAAGAGGATGAGAACGAGAGCTTGGCTTTGCCTGCCTTCCCCTTCTTGGACGTTATCAGCAACACACCATTGGCAGCCTGCGCACCGTATACGGCGGCCGCACTTGCATCCTTCAGCACGTCAATCGACTCGATGTCGTTCGGATTGATGGAGGACAACGAACTGTTGTAAATGATTCCGTCCAATACAATCAGCACATCCTTATTGCCGCTCAGCGTGTTGGTACCGCGAATGGATATGGAGGGGGTGGAACCTGCTGAAGTGACCTGTCCGATGTTAAGTCCGGGTACCGTACCCTGAAGCGACTGGATGAGATTGGTATTGGGAGACTTCTCGAAATCCTTGATATTGGCACTGACGACCGCACCGGTCAGGTCTGATTTCTTCATGGAACCATACCCTACTACCACCACTTCATCCAACAGCTGACTGTCATCTTTCAGCTGTATCAGCAAATCCGTCTTGCCTTGCAAAGGAACCTCTTGCGTATGGTAACCGATGAACGATACCACCAGCACATCATTGCCGGCCGTCTCCAACCGGAAGTTACCGTCTACATCGGTTATGGTACCGATGCTTTTGCCTTTCACCTGGACATTGGCACCGATGACCGGCTCACCCTGGGTGTCCATAACCCTCCCTTTCACAACCGTCTGCTGACACCATGCCGGTGCCGAGACAAGGAACATGATAATTCCTAAAAGATAGTTTTTCATTGATTTTTGATTTAAATTACTACTGCATTAACCTTTCTTCGTTCGATTCATCCCACAAAAGGAACTTGGATGAATCCTGTTTGCTTTGTGCATTTCATGTTTTTCCCATACTTGTTTTTTCTTTTATCGTTATACATACAGATGATTGGGGCAGCTGCCCGACGGTGCAAAGCTAACGCGGAAGGCAATCACAGGGCATCGGTTTGCATCAAAAGAGGGATGTTTTTCTTTCATGCAAGAAAAACGGCGATAATTGCTCAAAAACCGACCCTCACAGAAGTCCGTTTATGCGAATTTTGCAGATATAAAAGATTTTGTATACCTTTAGTCTCCCAAAACGAATAGCGTGATGAAAACGAACCATTGTATGACAACACTATTTGCTCTCGTCATCTCCGTCGTCTGCGCAACAGCACAACAGATAACGACCGAGAATCTGCTGGTCAAAGATGGCATATCGAGCAACTACGTCAGAGATATCGCCCAGGACAAGTCCGGTTTTTTGTGGATGGCCACCGATTACGGGTTGAACCGCTTTGACGGGAAAAACATCAAGACATTCCTGAAAGAGGAGAATAACACACAACAACAAATCAATAGCAACGACATCTGCAAAATCGCCGTTGACACGTTGCGCAACTGGGTCTGGATAGCCAACTACAGAGAGGGCATCAACGTGTTCGATTGCCTAACCGAAGAGATACGTTCCTTCGTGCATCAGACGGGAAACGACGCTTCACTCGTGTCCAACATCATCAACGACATCCAGATGGCAGCCGATGGAAGTGTGTGGATTGCCACAGACAAAGGCGTGGACCAGTATCTGCCCGACACGCAAGAGTTCATCCATTACAACAGCCATACGGTTCCCCACTTTCCGACAGGCAGAGTGAAATGTATTGCCGTTGGTGACGACGGCCTGCTCTACATCGGTTTTATTCACAACGGTTTCAGCCTATTCAATCCTACAGACCGTACTATCAAGAATTACACTCACGCTGACAACGACAGGAATTCCTTACCTCACAACATAGTTCATGACATCTATGTAGAAACGCCCTCACGTATCTGGATGGCCACTGATGCAGGAGTCTCGCTCTTCAATCCCTTCAAAGAGCAATTCATCAATACGAAAGATTTGAAAGAGATCCATCCGAGTATGCGTCAGAGCGTTTGGAGCATCTATAAGTCCAGCGACGGACAATTCTGGATTGGTACCAGCTCGGACCTCTGCTACTTTCACGCCCACGAAGCCGATGCCATACTGGCCGGCCAACAAGACGTGCGCCATACATTCATCAGGGATTTGCTGTACGGAATACAGAATCCCAGCGTCTACTGCACTTTTGAAGACTCGTTCCATAATATCTGGATTGGATCGAACGGAGCAGGTTGCAGCTTCATCTCCTCCAAACCGTCACGGTTCCACCATTGGCGCATCGAACTGATACCGGGAGTGACCAATGGACTGAACGACAAAGAGATACAGACCATCTGCATCGACCGGCACAACAACATCTGGATGGGAACAGACGGAGGAGGCATCAACGTGAATGTGCAAGGAGCCAACCGCATCAGATATATGCCACAGTCCGACCTTCCTATACTGTGCAATGCTTATCAGACTTCTTTAGTGGATTCGAACGGAGATATCTGGTTTGGATGCTATAACGGCATCAACATCTACCGTTCCGGGCAGGCGCGGTGGGAGATTATCCGTTCCTGCCTCCCCACCTCACTGGTAAAGGCTTTGTATGAAGACAGCCGACATCGGGTATGGATTGCATCCGACAACGGGATTGAAACCTACCGGCTGTCCGATGGAAAGCAAGAGGTGATTGATGTGGGCGAAGAGCATCCGGCCACGCACACCTGCAAGTGTTTTGTAGAGAGTACGGACAAGACAATCTGGATGGGCACCGAGTACCAAGGCATTTACCGATACAACCCGGACAGCAGGCAGATGGAGCAGATTGACCATCCCCAGCTTGCGACCAGTACCGTCCACCAGCTGTTCAAAGACTCGAAGAACAGGATATGGGCAGCCACATCCGACGGTCTGTTCCTGATGACAGGAGAATTTCCCTGCCAGATTACAAGATACTCTGTAAAGGATGGAATGGCTTCCAACGCCATCAAAGCCATTGCAGAAGATTATTGGGGCAACATCTGGATAAGCACACAAGTAGGCATCAGCAGTTTTGTAGAGGAAGGGCAGCGGTTCAACAATTATGACTACCGTGATGGTGCACTGTATGGCAACTACATGCCCCATTCCGTTGCGCGCGCTGCAGACGGAACTATCTACTTCGGCAGCATCAACGGTGTGTGCTACTTCAATCCTGCAGACATGACGTCACCTATCCAACTGCCTCCCGTACGATTCACCGACTTCAGCGTACACAGCAAGAAGCTGGAACAGAAAGACACCCATATTCCTATCGGAAAGCAGGATATAGCGCTCTCGTACCAAGAAGACATCTTCACCGTATCATTCAATATCCTGGACAAGTCCTTGCAGGACAGGGTGGAATATGCCTATCAGATGGAAGGCCTGAACAACGAATGGATTAACATCGGGACACAGAATCAGGTAAGTTTCCGGAACATACCCTTCAAAACGTATAAGCTCCACGTCAAAGCACGTTATCACAACCAGCAGTGGCAACCTGCCTATTCCACCCTGACCATCCGCATCATTCCTCCATTCTGGCTGACCATCTGGGCCAAACTGACCTATATTCTGGCATTTGTCGGCATCTTGATAGCCATCTTCCGCTCATACAAGCGAAGACTTATACTACAAAGTACATTGGCACTGGAAAAAGAGAAAACGAAAAAACAACAGGAGCTGAATGAAGAGCGGCTCATCTTCTATACAAATATTACACACGAACTGCGCACACCCCTCACCCTCATTCTGGGTCCGTTGGAGGACTTGGAGAGTGACCCGGACATTCAGGAGAAACACCACAAGAAAATCTCACTCATACACAAAAGCACCATCCGACTGCTCAACCTGGTCACTCAGATTCTTGAATTCAGAAAGACGGAAACGCAAAACAAGCGGCTCTGCGTACGCGAAGAGGACATGGCCGCCGTCATCCAGGAGATTGGAATGAGATATGTAGAAATCAGCAAGAAAAAAGGAATAGCGTATCATGTACGGATTGAGACTGAAAGCACTACCGTGCTGCTGGACAAGGAAGTCATTCGTATGATTGCGGACAACCTGTTGTCCAACGCATTCAAATATACACACGAGGGCAGCATCTCGCTCACACTGCGCACCCGCACCATCGACCAGATAGAATATACCGAATTTGAGGTGGCTGACACAGGCATAGGCATTGAGGAGAGCGCACTGTCACACATCTTCGAACGCTACTACAGAAGCTCGCCGAGGCAAACGGCCTCTGGTGTAGGCATCGGACTGGCGCTGGTCAAGAATCTGGTCCAGCTCCACGAAGGTATCATCGAGGTGAAAAGCCAGCCGGGCATAGGATCGCAATTCTGCGTCCGTCTGGTTACTCATAACAACTATCCCAATGCCATCCATATCACACAATCCCCCAAAGAGATGGACGACCCACACATCAACCGCTGCATCATCCTCCTTGTAGAAGACGATGTAGATATACGCAACTACATGGCCGAGGCACTGATGGAATCGTATGAGGTGGTAGTGGCCGATGACGGCGAGCAAGCATTCCAGAAGGCTCAAGAGGTCATTCCCGATGTCATCATCAGTGATGTGATGATGCCTGTCATGGATGGCATCCGGCTGTGTAAGTTGGTAAAGAGCACCCTCTCGACCAGCCACATCCCCGTCATCCTGCTAACGGCAAAAGATAGTCTGCAAGATAAAGAGGCAGGCTACGATGCAGGGGCTGACTCATACGTGACCAAGCCCTTCAGTGTGTCGCTGCTCAAGAGCCGTATCAGCAACCTGCTGGCTGCCAGAAAGAAGATGGCAAGCCAGCTGCAAACCACTATGCCCCTGAAACGCAGCATCATGCTGGCATCGCATGACAAAGCCAACCAGGAATTTCTGGGCAGACTGACCACATTGATTGAGCAGCAACTGGCTGATGAGAAAATCGATATGACAACCGTTGCACAACACTTCTCGATGAGCTACTCCTCACTGTATCGGAAGGTAAAGGCCATCACGGGTACCAGTGCGGGCGAATTTGTCCGTAAGGTCAGAATACAGAAAGCAGAACAGCTACTGCTGAGCGGACAATATAACATATCGGAAATAACCCATCTGGTAGGTCTAAACTCCGTATCCCACTTCCGCGAATGCTTTAAAGAAGAGTACGGTCTGAGTCCCTCAGAGTACCTCAGAAAGCTAAAGGAGAACGGCAGCATTCAAGACAATTTGTCATCCGAATCCGATAAATAAATGTCATTTTGTCCGTAATCGACACTTGGCAAAACTTTTGCGCCTCCAGAAGCGTTATTACTTCAACAAGCATAAGAAAAGGAGGACAAGATATGAATTTCAACAATTTTACCATCAAGGCACAAGAAGCCGTGCAAGAGGCGGTGAACCTGGTACAAAGCCGGGGGCAACAGACCATCGAGCCGGTACACTTGTTGCTAAGTGTGATGAAGAAGGGCGAGAACGTCACCAACTTCATCTTCCAGAAGCTGGGCATGAACGGACAGCAACTGGCCACGGTATTGGAGCGACAAATCGAATCGCTCCCCAAGGTGCAAGGAGGCGAACCCTACCTGAGCCGTGAGAGCAACGAGGTGTTGCAGAAGGCCGTACAGTACTCCAAGGAACTGCAGGATGAGTTCGTTTCACTGGAACCTATCTTGCTGGCCCTGCTCACCGTGAAAAGCACGGCATCCAACATTCTGAAAGATGCCGGTATGACAGAGCATGAGTTGCGCGAAGCTATCAACGAACTGCGGAAGGGAGACCGTGTGACCTCACAATCGAGTGAAGATACCTACCAGTCGCTGGAAAAATATGCCATAAACCTGAACGAAGCTGCCCGTAGCGGCAAGCTGGATCCGGTCATCGGACGGGATGAAGAGATTCGGCGTGTGCTGCAGATATTGAGCCGACGCACCAAGAACAACCCCATCCTGATAGGCGAACCCGGTACCGGCAAGACGGCCATCGTAGAGGGACTGGCACACCGCATCCTGCGCGGAGATGTACCTGAGAACCTGAAGAACAAGCAGGTCTATTCGCTGGACATGGGTGCCCTGGTAGCCGGTGCCAAGTACAAAGGTGAATTTGAGGAGCGGCTGAAGGCGGTCATCAACGAAGTGAAGAAGTCAGAAGGAAATATCATCCTGTTCATTGACGAGATTCACACGCTGGTAGGTGCCGGCAAGGGCGAAGGGGCTATGGATGCCGCCAATATCCTGAAACCGGCACTGGCACGTGGCGAACTGCGCAGTATCGGTGCCACCACACTGGACGAATATCAGAAATACTTCGAAAAGGACAAGGCACTGGAGCGACGCTTCCAGATTGTCATGGTGAACGAACCTGACACGCTGAGCACCATCTCCATCCTGCGTGGACTGAAAGAGCGTTACGAAAACCATCATCATGTGCGCATCAAAGATGATGCCATCATTGCAGCCGTCGAGTTGAGCAACCGATACATCACCGACCGTTTTCTGCCCGACAAGGCTATTGACCTGATGGACGAAGCTGCCGCCAAGCTGCGGATGGAGGTGGACAGCGTGCCCGAAGAGCTGGATGAGATTTCACGTAAAATCAAACAACTGGAGATTGAACGGGAAGCCATCAAACGCGAGAACGATACGCAGAAGCTGGAAGTGATAGGCAAGGAACTGGCCGAGCTGAAGGAGCAGGAGAATTCGTACAAAGCTAAATGGCAAAGTGAAAAGACCCTGGTCAACAAGATCCAGCAGAACAAGGTAGAGATAGAGAACCTGAAGTTTGAAGCCGAAAAGGCCGAACGTGAAGGCGACTACGGACGGGTGGCCGAAATACGCTACGGCAAACTGCAGGCACTGAACAAGGAGATAGAGGAGACGCAACAACGGCTACACCAGATGCAGGGCGACAAGGCTCTGATCAAGGAGGAAGTTGCAAAATCTACATATGTAAAATTATTTTTTTCGTTCT
>SAMEA3663297__coassemble_916_pt1 | contig 12507 bp, 8 predicted proteins | sample SAMEA3663297__metabat2_low_PE_003 | metagenome-assembled genome bin SAMEA3663297 (sample SAMEA3663297) | pig gut metagenome | biome: pig gut; feature: pig-associated habitat; material: faeces | place: China | collected 2013
GTGATAACGGTGATTGTTGCAGCAAAATAAGTGCTTTTTTGATGAAAAAACAACGGTTATCTGCCACAAATCTGCCCAAACTTGCAAAAAAACGCCCCAAAATAACTTGTTTTGAACCCACTTTTTCATAAAAACGGGCCATTTTTGTGTTAATGATTGTGAATCTCAAAATATCTACCACACTATTTTAGTAGTTAATCCTTTTATATAAAGGAGATTAACAGAAAATTTGTGGCAGACGGCAGATAAACAAAACTTTTCACGCGCGCGTGCGCGAGAGAGAACACACGCACGGATGAAAAGAATATTTTTGGAGCAATAGATAGGAAAGTTCTCTGTTTCTGCCTATATTTGCAAAACAAGAAAGACGAGCCATGATATACAGCATCCTACTTCTGTTTCTGCTCCTTCCGTTGCGCCTCTCCGCACAGACGGAGATTGCTCCGGACAGCCTGCCACTGATGCGGGTCGGTACGTATCTGATACCTCCGGCCACGAAACCGGCATCGGCCGATACTCTGTTGCCCATCCCTGCCTTACCCTGGAGCTTGCAGAGAGATAGTGTCGTGGTGATGCCGCATATCACGCTGCCCCGCTATCCGGCCGGACTCCCCTACTATACCGACCCTTCAGCCATGTTCTGGGGAGACTATCTCACCCACGGCCGTCTTTTCCGCTACCGTTACGGACTGGTAAGCGGTTTTGGAAGACAATACACCCTACCCGGCATCGGCCGCATCAACGAGAGTGGTATACGTATGTATCACGAACTGAACGACAGGCTGACCCTGCTGGGCAACCTGACCGCCACCCAGCTAAATATGGAATTCTTTCATGGACATGCCCTGACGCTGGATGCCGCCCTGCACTATCAGCTGAACGACCAGATGACGCTGAAGCTGTTCGGCAGCTATGACACGGGCAATCCATACGACTTGTATGGAAAGCAATTCGGCGGCACATTGGATTGGCAGATGACGAACCGCTTTGGCATAGAGGGAGGCGTACGACGCAACTACGACCCGCTGACCGGCCGCTGGCAGACATTGCCGGTGGTCATGCCCTACTACAATTTCGACCACTTTCAGATGAAGCTCGACGTAGGTCCCATTCTGTTCCAGATACTCGAAGGAGTGATTCAGAAGAATCGAAGCAGCCACCGAGGCCCCACCATTGCACCTCCACGCGGAGGGTTGCGCTGAGTCAAGGTACTCCTACAGACACGACTGACGGAAACGTTTCCGATAGGCCACGGGGGTAAGCCCCGTGGCAGCCTTGAACACACGGCTGAAGTAGGCAGGGTCGTCAAAGCCCAACTGGTAAGCCACCTCACCCACCGAAACGTTCTCCGTAGCCAAACGCAACTGAGCACGCTCCATCCGCTTCTGATGGAGATAGCCGAAGGGGGTAGTGTGCATCTCACGACGGAACAGGCGAATCAGGTGGTCGCCCGACATACAGGAGAGGTCGGCCAACTGCTCCAACGACAGTTTGTCCGTCAGATGGGTGCGCAGATAGTCAAGTACCTTGACCACCCGTTCGTCCTTCGTATGCGGATGGGGAGAAGCCTTGCGGATGAAGGCTGCCAGCAGCAGATAGATAATGGCACGTGACTCTATCCGCTCGGCCAACCCGCGCCGTTTGTTCTGCAGGGTACAACGGGACAAGGCCGGCGTGTTGTCGTACGACCGGGGCTCATACTGCTGCAGTTCCATGCCGGGGCACAAGTGGCACAACCTCTGTATATATCCCAGCATCTGTTCATCGGCTTCAATCTCTGTAGGCAAGTCAAAGTCTTCCAATACATTGTACTCAGACTCATTATATACGTGTACGTAATAGTGGTCAAACTCCTCATGACACTCATAGCTGTGCAGGGTGAAGGCGGGAATGATGTACATGTGGCCGGGACGCAAATCGTGCAAGCGGTCCGGCAACTCGATGCGGGCATGTCCGCGGGTAACGTAATAGATACGTGTAAAAGGACTGCAGACATGCTTGTAGTTCCAGTCGGCTACACAATGTGCCTCACCCACATGAAGTACCAGAAAGTGCATTTGGTCGATATCGTTGTTCATGGCTCTGCTGTTTTTCCGACAACAAAAGTAGTTCTTTCTCCCATAGCCTGCAAGCATACGAAGCAGCGAATGTCGATAAAGTACAAGCATAGGACGGTATCGTGAAACTTTATCCAAACCGTAAGCCGTAACTTTGTTATCAACTAACAACCCTATAGAACAACCGGACAGAGGAAGAAAACCGGCATCGGCATCCTCTGCCCACAACAACGTACAGTATGAGTAAATATCCTAAAATTGGAATCAGACCGACTATTGACGGACGCCAAGGCGGTGTGCGCGAGAGTCTGGAGGAGAAGACCATGAGCCTGGCAAAGGCCGTGGCCGGGCTGATATCAGCTTGTGTAAGATACAAGGACGGCACACCGGTGCAATGCGTCGTGGCCGACGGCACTATAGGACGTGTGGCAGAGAGTGCCGCCTGTGCCGCCAAGTTCGAGCGGGAAGGGGTCGGCGCCACCATCAGCGTGACCTCTTGCTGGTGCTACGGATCGGAGACGATGGACATGAACCCGCATTGGCCTAAAGCGGTGTGGGGGTTCAACGGCACCGAACGTCCCGGTGCCGTCTATCTGGCAGCCGTACTGGCCGGACATGCCCAGAAGGGGCTGCCGGCATTCGGCATCTACGGACACGACGTACAGGATGCCGACGACAACACCATTCCTGCCGATGTGGCTGCGAAGATAGTGCGGTGGGCACGTGCCGCCATCGCAGTGGCCCAGATGCGGGGCGAGAGCTACCTCTCCATCGGCAGCCAATGCATGGGCATTGCCGGCAGCATTGTCAATCAGGAATTCTTTCAGGAGTACCTGGGTATGCGCAACGAAAGCGTGGACGAGACGGAGATACTGCGCCGTATGGACGAGGGCATCTATGACCACGAGGAGTTTGAGAAGGCTATGGTCTGGACGGAGAAGTGGTGCAAGGCGAACGAAGGATGGGACAAGAACCGACCCGAACGACAAAAGACACGCACGCAGAAAGATGCCGACTGGGAGTTTGTGGTGAAGATGACGCTCATCGTACGCGACCTGATGCACGGCAATCCCCGCCTGCGCGAGATGGGATTTGCAGAAGAGGCCATCGGACACAATGCACTGGCAGCCGGATTCCAAGGGCAACGGCAGTGGACGGACTGGAAGCCGAACGGCGACTTTACCGAAGCCCTGCTGTGCAGCACCTTCGACTGGAACGGCATCCGCGAAGCCTACATCCTGGCTACCGAGAACGACTCGTGCAACGCCGTAGCCATGCTCTTCGGCAACCTGCTGACGGGCTGCGGACAGATGTTCAGCGACGTACGTACCTACTGGAGTCCCGAAGCGGTGAAGCGCGTCACGGGCAGGGAACTGACCGGACGGGCAGCGGGAGGCATGATACACCTCATCAACTCGGGTGCCACCACGCTGGATGCCACCGGCCAAAGCGTGAATGCCGCCGGAGAGCCTTGCATGAAGCCCTGCTGGGAGATGACCGAAAGAGATGCGGAGGCCTGCCTGAAGGCTACCCAATGGCCGCCTGCCGACCGCGACTACTTCCGTGGCGGCGGTTTCTCCAGCCATTTCCTGTCCAAAGGCAATATGCCTGTCACCATGTCGCGCCTGAACATCGTCAAAGGACTGGGTCCTGTGCTGCAGCTGGCCGAAGGATGGACGGCCGATGTAGATTCCGAAATATTCGATATACTGAACAGACGCACCGACCCCACCTGGCCCACTACCTGGTTCGTGCCCCGGTTGTGCGACAAGCCGGCCTTCAAGGACGTCTACTCCGTGATGAACAACTGGGGAGCCAATCACGGTGCCATCAGCTACGGACATATAGGAGCCGACCTCATCACACTGGCATCCATGCTGCGCATACCGGTATGTATGCACAACGTGGACGACGAACAGATATTCCGTCCCGCCGCCTGGAACGCTTTCGGCATGGACAAGGAGGGTGCCGACTATCGGGCTTGCCAGACCTATGGTCCCATCTATAAATAGTTCGTCTGACAAATCGCTGTAGGGGCGGGCCGCTGTGTCCGCCCTTTTACTTTCTTCCAGACCGTTACACCCCGCACTGAAACAGAGACGTAATCTGTTTGTCACGTTCTCTTCAACTTTCCGAAAACGGCATGTCATACCGTACCCCTACTTTTGCGGCAAAATAATAAATGCCAAAAAAGTATGAAACACAACTTATTAGTGAAACTTTTCATCGGAATACTACTGATGGTAACAGCTCTGCCCGCACTGCAGGCTGAGGAGAAAGAGATTATAGGCAAGCTGGGTACGGTAAAAGGCCGCATCATCGACAGCAGCAACCAGACCCTGCCGGGGGCTTCCATCTACATCGAACGCCTGCACACCGGCGTAACCAGCGACGTGAACGGATACTATACGTTCAGCAACCTGGATCCCGGCACCTATAAGGTAAAGGTAACTTACGTGGGCTATGCAGCCGCTGAGACGACACTGACCATCAAAGCCGGAAAGACCGTAGAGAAAGACTTTGTACTGAACGAAGGAGTAGAGTTGCAAGAGGTAGTGGTGGGTGGAGCCTTTCAGGGACAACGCCGTGCCATCAGCTCGCAGAAGTCCATGCTGGGCGTGGGCAACGTGGTCAGTGCCGACCAGGTGGGCAAGTTCCCCGACTCCAACATCGGTGACGCGCTGAAGCGCATCAGCGGCATCAATGTGCAATACGACCAGGGCGAAGCACGCTTCGGACAGGTACGCGGCACATCGGCCGACCTCAGCTCGGTGACCATCAATGGCAACCGCATCCCCTCGGCCGAAGGCGACACACGCAACGTGCAGCTCGACCTTATTCCGGCAGACATGATACAGACCATCGAGGTGAACAAGGTGGTGACCCCCGACATGGATGCCGATGCCATCGGTGGCAGCATCAATCTGGTCACCAAAAATTCGCCCTACAAGCGCTTCGTATCGGCTACAGCCGGTAGCGGCTACAACTGGGTGAGCGACAAGATGCAACTGAACCTGGGCCTGACTTACGGACAACGTTTCTTCAACGACAAGCTGGGCGTGATGCTCTCGGCCTCCTATCAGAACGCCCCCAGCGGATCGGACGATGTGGAATTCGTATGGGACAAGGATGTGAAGACAGGCGAGCTGACCGTGACCGACTACCAGCTGCGCCAATACTATGTAACCCGCGAGCGACAGAGCTACTCGGCCGCATTGGACTGGGATATACATCCCAACCACAAACTGACCTTCAAAGGCATCTTCAACAACCGCAACGACTGGGAAAACCGCTACCGTGTGACGCTGAAAGACCTGAATATGGATGACAACGAATGCTCCATCAACAACAAGGCCACGGTGCGCATACAGACCAAAGGCGGTACGCCCGACAACCGGAACGCCCGCCTGGAACGCCAACGCACGATGGACTTCACACTGGGAGGCGAGCATCTGTTCGGTAAACTGAGCGCCGACTGGAGCCTGAACTACGCACGTGCCTCGGAGGAACGGCCCAACGAACGCTATATCGACTACCAACTGAAAAAGCAGAAATTTGACCTTGACCTGAGTGACGAACGCTGGCCGCTGGCCATTCCCCAAAGCGGAAGCACCATGGTGCTGGACGACAGCTTCAGCCTGAAAGAAGTGACGGAACAGCAGGAAGACATCAAGGAGGAGGACTTGAAGGCAAAGCTCGACTTTAAACTGCCGCTGAAAAAGGGGCCCTTCGGCAACACGCTGCGCTTCGGCGGCAAGCTGGTGCGCAAGAGCAAGGAGAAGGTGGTGGACTTCTATGAATACACGCCACTGGATGAGGATGGCTTCGACAAGGCCAGTCTGGCTGCCGCCGTCAACCAGAACCGTAGCGGCTACATGCCAGACAACAACTACCTGGTAGGTACGTTCGTCAGCAAGGAGTATCTGGGACATCTCGACCTGAACAATGGCAGTCTCTTCGAAAAAGAGCAGGTGGCCGAAGAGCTGGCAACCAACTACAAAGCCCGTGAAACAGTCTCTGCCGGATACATCCGCTTTGACCAGAAGCTGGGCAAGGAGTGGGAACTGATGGTAGGTCTGCGTTTAGAGAACACCCATGTAAAGTATCGTGGCAGCCAGTATGACGCAGTAGACGACGTCACGACCCGTACAGGCTACGAGAGCGACAGCTACACCAACCTGTTGCCTTCTCTTCTGGCCAAGTGGAACGTGAATGATGACCTGAAGATACGCGCCTCGTTCACCAACACCATAGCCCGTCCCAAATATTCCGCTCTGGCACCCAACATCAGCATCGACCGCAATGACAACGAGATTACTTTGGGCAATCCCGGACTGAAGCCTACCATTTCCTACAATTTCGACCTGAACGGCGAATACTATTTCCAATCGGTCGGACTGGTCAGCCTGGGTGTCTTCTATAAGAAGATTGATGACTTCATCGTTGACCAGACCCTGCGCAACTATGAGTGGAACGGCAATGTCTACACCAAGTTCAGCCAGCCCCGCAACTCGGGCAATGCCGATCTGCTGGGTGTCGAGGTAGCCTATCAGCGCGACTTCGGTTTCATCGCCCCAGCCTTGAAGTGCATCGGTTTCTATGGCAACTACACCTATTCCTACTCCCGTGTGAAGAACTTCAACTTCGAAGGCCGTGAGAACGAGAGCGGTTTGCGCCTGCCCGGTTCGCCCGAGCACACAGCCAATGCCTCACTCTTCTTCGACAAGAAGGGGCTGAACATCCGCCTGAGCTACAATTATGCCTCGGCATTCATTGACGAAATGGGTAGCAGCAGCTTCTACGACCGCTACTACGATGCAGTGAACTATCTGGACCTCAATGCCAGCTACACGTTCGGCCGCAAGCTAAAGACCACCTTCTATGCGGAAGCCACCAACCTGCTGAACCAACCCTTACGTTACTATCAGGGAACCAAGGAGCGCACCATGCAGAGCGAACACTACGGCGTCAAGGTCAATGCAGGTGTCAAGATAGCCTTCTGAAAACACCCGTAAATACATTCCTGTTCATGGGAGATGTGCCGCGCAAAGCTGTCAAAGGCCTGCGGCACATCTTTTTTTTTCAGTCCATCAGTCGGCCATCAGTTGGCCAATATACTGCTGCATTTCCGCCGTATGCCGCTCCACGCTTTGTAACAGAGCAAACTGCGCACGGGCGCGCACCAGATTGTGGTCGGGAGCGGCAATCTTGTAATAGACATCTCCGTTGAGATAGTCGGCCAAGAACCGCACGCACTGCATATAGGGGAAGAGGGCAGCCGCATAGGGCAGATTCTCCACTTCGACAGGCAGCAGGAAGGAACGAGCCGACTGTAGATAGCCCTGTGTGAAGGCACGGAAGATGTCCATACGGAAGGAAATGCGACTCAGGTCGGGTTCATCCTCGGCGGCAGTATTGGCTGCAGTACGCAGGAAGTCACCGTAGTCGGAGAAGACAAAGGAGGGCATCACCGTATCAAGGTCGATGACACAGAGCACCGAGCCGTCTTCGTCGAACATCATGTTGTTGACCTTCGTGTCGCAATGACAGATACGCTTGGGCAACACTCCCTCACGGTGCAGACGCTCGGCCTTGCACATGTCCTGACTACGCCGCTCCAGTTCATCCAGCAAAGGACGCACGCTCGCTACCCTGCCGGCCGCATCGGCATGCACTGCCTCACAGAGCTGTCGCCAGCGGTACTCCATATTGTGAAAGTCGGGGATGGTTTCTTCCAACTGTTCGGGCAAGTCGGCCAGCATGGCCTGAAAATGTCCGAAGGCCACTCCTGCCATCCGGGAAGAGTGTTCGTCAACCACCTGATAGGTATAGGCGCGAGGTATGAAACGCATGACGCGCCAGTATTCGTCACCCTCCCTGCAGTAGGTCTTGCCCTCTGAGGTCGGTACAAGCTGCAGCACCTTCCGATTCAGGTCGGTTTCACCGCCCTCCTCCAGCCGCCGGCGTATATGCCGGGTGACACACTCGATGTTGTACTGCAGCCGGTCGACATGCTGGAAGATGTGATGATTGATGCGCTGCAACACGTAGTCGGGTGCCGACGGTTCGGCTGTCGTCACGCGATAGGTGTCGTTAATCAGTCCTTCACCCAAAGGAAGTACCTCACTTACAGTCCCCTCCAGACAGAAACGGGACAAGACATGATTCCATTTTTCCATATTCACTTGTTATTAGCAGTTCCTATTCTTTTCAGCAGGAGGGGTACAATCGTCCCCTTCCTTCTACCGGACAAATATAAGGAATATAGTAGGAAAAAGGAAGGGGGGAAGCGGGGAATTGCACTATTCATAGAGTTTCACCTTGCGATCCAGCTTGTAACGTGCCTTGATTTCAGCCGGTATATAGCGGAACTGGTTGCGACGCAGCACGTCCAGCACATTCTCATCGGGATGGGCTGCCATGTACAGATTGACCCTCTGAACATTGCCCATCTGGAAATTTTTATTCCAGATATCCATGAAAGAGCGTAATGGCAATGAAGCATTCTTGTCGCGTCTGCGCAGTGAACGACGATGCAAATGATAGACCTCACCCTGCAACGGCTGCTCGCGAGGCGACAGCAGCGTGACTGCGCAAGGTTGGTTGAGACGTTCCATCAACTTGACGCGCGTCTCCAGATTGATGGGGAGCCCTTCATGAATGCAGATGGCATCGAGCACAGCATTACGTACCTTCAACTGGCTCCAACATTCCGTTCCGTTGACCTCGGCCGCCTTGATGGTGCAACAGAGCGCGTAGTCGGTACTGTCAGACAGACAGATATCCATGCCTCCCAGTCCCTTGCGGTGCATATAGACCCGACCCAGACGTCCCGACTGCATGGCCCAGATTTCCGCATTGGTTTTAGGATCCATCATGCAGTGCATATTGGTGTCAATAAAGGGATGCCGTCCCTTCCGGTTGACATAAAATATCTCCACCTCCTTGGGATAGAGGATGAGGTATCCGCCCAATGAGAGCTGAAAATCCTTCAACAAGGCTTCGTTGATGCGTTGCAAACAAGCCGTAGGAACCTCTGTTGTATCCAGAAGCTCATGTACCAGTTTTACCATTGTATCCATACGATTTTATCTTTTATTGATTCACAACGTGTCTGTCACATTGCTGTACAAAGATAAAAAATAAATCGATATAGGCAATCGGACACAAAGTGTTAAAAGATAGTGCATACAGTTCGTAATACACTATCTTTCAATACTATACGGATAGTTAAATCTTCATAACGAGGATACTGAACGATTGGAGAAGCCCATCAATCGGCTGCCTGATGTACGGTGAGCTGCGGGAAGGGGAAGCCGATGCCTTCACGGTTGAAGGTGTCGTAGATGGAGCGGTTCATATCGAAATATACATCCCAATAATCAGCTCCCTTCACCCAGGCACGGATGACAACATTCACACTGCTGGCATCCAAGGCATGAAGGGCCACAAAAGGGGCGGGTGCAGACAGAATACGGGAGTCGGCTGCCATGATGCGCCGTACACACGCCTCCACCTTACCCAAGTCCTCGCCATACTCTACACCGACTATCCACTCGATGCGACGGTTCTCCTCGCGGCTGTAGTTGACAATGGAACCGCTGCTGATGGAGCCGTTGGGTATGTAGATCACCTTGTTGTCGCCGGTGGTCAGGATGGTGTGAAATATCTGTATCTCGCGCACAGTGCCCGATGCGCCTTGTGCTTCTATCCAGTCTCCTACCTTGAAGGGACGGAACAGCAGCACAATCAATCCTCCGGCAAAGTTCTGCAGATTGCCGGAGAGCGCCATACCTACTGCCACACCGGCCGATGCCAGCAAAGCAGCAAACGAGGTGGTCTCTACACCCAATTTACCGACAACAGCTATTATCAGCAACACCGTAAGCAGGATGTTGACCAGACTCTTGGTAAAGGTCTGCACACCTACATCAACCTTACGGCGTGTCAGTATATTGGCTACCAACCGGTTGATGAAAGCCATGAGGAAGCGACCCACCACAAAGACAATCAATGCTCCTATCAGATGACCACCGGCAGACACACCCCAGGCGAAGAGCTGTTCCAACAGCTGGGCCACCTTACCGCTCCCCTCCCCTGTCTGTGCGGCGGGGGAGGCGGCAAGCAGCCAAACGGGGAATGCAAACAGACTATTCATGCAGCAGATAGGATTTAAAGTCAGCAAAATCGCGTGTCATAGGCACGCTCTGCTTCTCTCCGCGCAAGAAGGCCTGCAATTTCTCGGGAATGGCTACCGGTTGACCGATAATCTGCTCCACGGTGTCCTTGAACTTGGCCGGATGGGCTGTCTCCAGGAAGATACCTGTTTCACCGGGATGCAATCCCTCCATAAGAGCCCGACAGCCACATGCACCATGCGGATCCAGCAGATAACGGTATTGCTGCCATACCTGCCTCATGGTGTCAGCTATCTGCTCATTGCTGTAGGTTGCACCGCTGATGTCGGCACAGATGGCCTGATGACTCTCTCCGTAGAGATCGAGCACGCGGGCAAAGTTACTTGGAGCACCTACGTCCATGGCGTTGGCAATGGTAGCCACCGACGCACGAGGAGCGTACTGCCCCGTCTGAAGGTATTGGTAGAAGATGTCGTTGCGATTATTGGCGGCGATGAAGCGTCCCACAGGCAGCCCCATCCGTTTGCCGAAGAGGCCTGCCGTGATGTTGCCGAAGTTTCCGCTGGGCACACACACCACCGGAGCCACGCCCCCTCCGTCAGCACCGCACATACGCTTCCACTGTGCGTAGGCATAGAAGTAGTAGAAGGCCTGCGGCAGGAAACGGGCCACATTGATGGAATTGGCGCTGGTCAACTGCATGTGGTCGTTCAGTTCCTTGTCCATGAAGGCAGCCTTCACCAGTGCCTGGCAGTCGTCAAAGGTACCGTCTACCTCCAGTGCCGTAATGTTTTGTCCCAGGGTGGTGAACTGCTTCTCCTGTATTTCGCTCACCTTACCCTTCGGATAAAGCACATAGACGTGAATTCCCTCCACACCCAGGAAGCCGTTGGCTACGGCACTACCCGTGTCACCGCTGGTGGCCACCAGCACATTCACCTGCCGTTTGCCCTCCTTACGGATGAAATAGCCCAGCAGACGGGCCATAAAGCGTCCACCCACATCCTTGAAGGCCAAGGTCGGTCCATGGAACAACTCCAATGAGTAGATGGAATCGGTCACCTTCACTAACGGGACATTGAAACTCAGCGTGTCGTACACAATCTGCTTCAGCGTATCGGCAGGAACGTCTTCTCCAAAAAAAGCATCAGCCACCCGATAGGCTATCTCCTGAAACGAGAGACTCTCGATGGTGTCGAAAAACGACTGAGGCAAAGGCCGGATAGTGCGGGGCATAAAGAGTCCCTTATCCGATGCCAGTCCCTTCACAACGGCCTCCTCAAGGCTTGCCTCGGGTGCCTGTCTGTTTGTACTGTAATAGTTCATATTTCTTCTTTTTATCAATCAAGTTTTGCATTTGCTCCATCATCTCTATAGAAGCAACCAGTCAGGGCAGCGACATGAACGTCTGTATGAATCCGTCCTCCTTCAGCAGGCCATAGCATCCGTTGCAGGCAGCCACCTCGTCGAATGTCTGCACGGCATCCGGTTCGATACCGCGATGCCATATCAGGAAAGGCACCGGCTCAGCCGTATGTGTACGGTGCCGGCAGGGCGTAGGATGGTCGGGCAATACGGCGATGGCCACCGGTTCCTGCCACTCCTTTACCGCTTCATAGATGGGACCCACGGCCCGGCGGTCCAGATTCTCTATAGTTTGCATCTTCAGCTCTACGTTACCTTCGTGCCCCGCCTCGTCGCTGGCCTCTATGTGCAGATAGACGAAGTCTTGCCTGCGCAGTGCCTCCAGTGCAGCTGCCACTTTGTTCTCGTAGTTGGTATTGTACAGACCGGTTGCTCCCTCTACGTCCAACCGGTCCAAGCCTGCATAGTAACCGATACCCCGTATCAGGTCTACGGCAGAGATGACCGAGCCCGACTTTACCTGGGGAAATCTTTCGCCCAGCAAATCCATCCGAGGCCGATAGCCTCCGCCCCAAGGCCAGATGCTGTTGGCCGGATCTTTACCTTCACGGATGCGCTTCAGGTTCAGCGGATGGTCCTTCAGCACCTCCTGCGAACGCAGAATCAACTCGTTCAGCAACGATGCCGTTTCCGTCGCCGCATCGTTCTCGGCCTTCACCAGCAACGGGCGGAAAGGTTGTCCCGGCACATCGTGAGGCGGTGTGCAGACAATGTGTTTGTCTCCCCCCTTTATCACCAGCAGATGCCGGTACTGTACTCCGGTATAGAAATGTACCCGTTCATCTCCCAACTGTTCCTGCAGATAGCGCACCAGCACATCGGCCTCTTCCGTCGTAATGTGACCAGCCGAATGATTTTTGATTTTCTCATCCTGTACACAGATGATG
>SAMEA3663297__coassemble_927_pt1 | contig 12357 bp, 7 predicted proteins | sample SAMEA3663297__metabat2_low_PE_003 | metagenome-assembled genome bin SAMEA3663297 (sample SAMEA3663297) | pig gut metagenome | biome: pig gut; feature: pig-associated habitat; material: faeces | place: China | collected 2013
CGGCACACCGCTTTCCCTCGTCGTAGCACGAGCGGATTCCCACCGGGTTCACATTTCCCCAGTAGGTTTCGTTCTGCGGATGCACCATCGGGTCGCCATACACCTCACTGGTAGAGGCCTGCAGAATCTTGGCATGCGTCCTGTGCGCCAAATCCAGCAGATTGATAGCCCCCATCACCGAGGTGCGGATGGTCTTGATGGCATCGTACTGATAGTGGATTGGTGAGGCCGGACAGGCCAGATTGTATATTTCGTCGAGCCGCTCACGCTGGTACGGATGCTCTACGTCATGGTCTACAAACTCAAAGTGGGGATGTTTCAGCAGATGGCTGATGTTCTGTCGCGACCCCGTGAACAGGTTGTCCAGGCAGATGACATAATGTCCCTCTGCAATCAGACGGGTACACAGATGCGAACCTATAAAACCAGCTCCCCCTGTTACGAGGATTTTCTTTGAATAACTCACGGTTGTACTCGATTATATTGTTTGTTTTGTTAATCGAACACAAATGTAAACCATTTGGTTAACTTATGCAAGTTTATGGCAAAATTATTGTTTTATTTTCGACTTATACAGTTCAAAACGGCTCATAATCTCTCTCACGAAGTTGTAGGTCTCTATACCTCGGAAATATCCGTTCTTGCATACAGGGTCGGTAAAGTACTCTTCATTGCTTTTCAGCAAGATGTAATTCTCCACATGATCACGCCACACATACTTCTCTTTCCCATACTTTTCAGCCAGCGCCATGGCATCCAGCACATGGCCGATACCGGAGTTGTAGGATGCCAGTACAAAATGGACACGCTCTTCCGGCGGCACCTTGGCAAAACTCCTGGACATGGTGCCAATGTACTTCACAGCAGCCTTCACACTCTCTTCGGCATTCTGCTCCATCCCCGCCGGCACACCCATGGCACGTGCCGTAGCCGGCATCAGCTGCATCAGTCCTTTGGCTCCCGCCCACGACACCGCCGTGGTGTCAAAGTTAGACTCGGTATAGGCCAGCGAAGCCAGCAACCGCCAGTCCCAGTCAATCTGCGGGGCATACTTCTTGAAGAGCGGATCGTAATGCGATATCTTCCCCTCGCGCAAGGAGAGGATAGGCGAATGGGGCATGGCCTTGCTGATTTCGAAGTAGCGCTTCATACTGGCCGTATAGGCAGGCGAGGTCATGTTCTGCCGGTGCCATTCGTTGGCAGCCTCTGCCAGTCGGGGGCAATCCTTGCGCACGGCCCACGCAGCACGCTGGTCGAAGCTGATGACCAGCGAGATGTCCAGATTGGGATAATAGGTAGTGTTGAGGCGGGCCACATCGTTGTCGCACACCGTATAGGGAATCTCCCCCTTTGCCACTTGGGTAATCAGGTCTTCTGCGCTGATGCTGTCGTTGCTCACTGCATGGATGCGGATGCCTCCACCCAGTTCCTTGTCCAGATTGAGCAGCCTCCGGTGATACTTGCCCGGCTTTACATAGACGTCTTTTCCCACCAGTTCGGTCACATCTTTCAGGGGCTTGTTCTTTCCTCCCTTGCGTTGCACGATGACCTGATGGGTGATGACCTCCTCGCCGCAATACACCAGACTGTCCTTCCACTCTTTGCTGATGGGCAGCGTATAGGCTATCAGGTCTCCCTCGCCGTCCAGCAGTTTGCGTTTCAGTTCGGACACACTGCGTGCCGTCTTCACCCGCAGCTTCACACCCAGACTTTTGGCAAACTGGTCGCTCAATTCATATTGGAATCCCATCTCCTGCCCTCTATATATAAAATAGGAGGTAGAGCTGTAGAGCGTCAGCACCACCAGTTCGCCACTGTCCTTGATTTGCTGCAAGTCATCCTCCTCCCCTCCTCCTTCGTGCGAGGAGCGGGAGTGGCAGGCTGCCAGCTGCGACAGAAGCAGCACAAGCAGAGGCAGCAACGAGAGGGAGGCAGACAGACGGTTTCGCTTCATGGGATGGTCCGATTGATGAAAAGAGAACGGGGGAGCAGCCTTATCCGTGCAGATGTTTCTTGATGTACATGGTCAGTATGTCGATGGCCACCTGATTGTTTCCCCCCTCGGGTACTATCAGGTCGGCATACCGCTTGCAGGGCTCGATGAACTGCTGGTGCATGGGTTTCAGCACGCGCGTATACCGCTCCATCACCGCCTCAGCCGTACGTCCGCGCTCGATGATATCCCGTTGGATGACCCTGATCAGCCGTTCGTCGGGGTCGGCATCTACAAATATCTTCAGGTCCATCATGTTGCGCAGCTGCTCGTCGCACAGTGCCAGAATCCCCTCCACAATGATGACCTCCCGCGGCTCAATGTGGATGGTTTCGGGCTGACGTGTACAGGTCAGGTAAGAGTAGGTAGGCTGTTCAATGCTCTTGCCTTCGCGCAGCCGGGCAATGTGTTGCGAAAGCAGACTCCATTCAAAGGCATCGGGATGGTCGAAATTGATGTTCTGACGCTCCTCTACCGGTACGTGGCTGCTGTCCTTGTAATACGAGTCTTGAGGAAGCAAGACGACCTCACCTGCTGGCAGGCTTTTGATGATTTTGCGCACGACGGTGGTCTTTCCCGAACCAGTTCCGCCTGCAATTCCAATAATTAACATCAGATAATGGGTAAAATTAAAACAAAAATTCTACATTTGCAGCCATTAGCAATGGCTGATACGGCTGACAAATATAGTGATTAATCATTAAAACAACAAAATTATGGTCAAACACATTGTGTTATTTAAGTTAAAAAACGAAGTACCGGCTGACAAAAAGCTGGCCGCCATGACAGCTTTCAAGCAGGCAATCGAAGCCTTGCCGGCACGGATTCCCCTGATCCGCCACATCGAAGTAGGGCTGAACATCAATCCGGGCGAGACGTGGAGCATCGCACTCTACAGCGAATTCGACTCGCTGGACGACGTGAAAAGCTATGCCGTACACCCTGACCACATAGCGGCAGGCCAGCTGCTGGCAGCAGTGAAGGAGAGCCGCGCCTGCGTAGACTATGAGTATTAATCATTTATCAGATAGTGTGATATGAAACGAAACGTTACCACGTTCCTGCTATTCTTAGTTGCCTGTTGGGTACAGGCTCAGATACAGGAACCGATTACCTTCAAGCAGGAGATGAAATCCATCTCCGACACCGAAGCCGAACTCATCTTCAGTGCCACCATCGAACCCGGCTGGCATGTCTACTCCACCGAGCTGGGCGACGGAGGTCCTATCTCGGCATCGTTCCACATCGAACAGATAGCGGGAGCTGCCTTGGACGGCAAGCTGAAAGCGGTCGGCAACGAGATTTCCGCCCTCGACCCTCTGTTTGACATGAAGGTGCGCTACTTTGAAAAGAGTGCCCAGTTCGTCCAGCGTGTGAAGCTGACAGGCGGTGCCTATCACCTCCAAGGCTATCTGGAGTATGGCGGCTGCAACGACGAGAACTGCCTGCCTCCCTCGCAAGTGGAGTTCGACTACAAGGGACAGTCGGCCGCTACCGCAGCACCAGCCGGCACCACGCCTGCCGAGACAACCGCCGATGCCGGGCCCGCAACCGAAGCTGCCGAAACTCCTGCAGCCGATGCCGCTTCCCTCCACTCTGACGCTACAGACCTTTGGCAGCCGGTCATCGAAGAGCTGAAGGCGATGGGCGAGGCCTCTTCGCAGCAGGACATGTCGTGGATATACATCTTCTTCACCGGACTGATTGGCGGATTGCTGGCCCTCTTCACTCCCTGTGTATGGCCCATCATCCCCATGACGGTAAGTTTCTTCCTGAAGCGCAGCAAGGACAAGAAGAAGGGCATCCGCGATGCCTGGACGTACGGAGCCTCCATCGTGGTCATCTATGTGACGCTGGGTCTGGCCATCACACTCATCTTCGGTGCCAGTGCGCTGAACGCCCTCTCCACCAATGCGCTGTTCAATATCCTCTTCTGCCTCATGCTGGTGGTATTTGCCGCCTCCTTCTTCGGTGCGTTCGAGATTACGCTTCCCTCGAAGTGGAGCAATGCTGTGGACAGCAAGGCTGAAGCCACTACCGGTCTGCTCAGCATCTTCCTCATGGCCTTCACCCTCTCACTGGTATCCTTCTCCTGCACAGGTCCCATCATCGGCTTCCTGCTGGTAGAGGTATCTACTACGGGCAGCGTGGTGGCACCGGCCATCGGCATGTTGGGCTTCGCCATCGCATTGGCACTCCCCTTCACCCTCTTTGCCCTCTTCCCCTCGTGGTTGAAGAGTATGCCTAAGTCGGGTGGCTGGATGAACGTCATCAAGGTGTCGCTGGGCTTCCTGGAACTGGCTTTCGCCCTGAAGTTCCTTTCTGTGGCCGATTTGGCATACGGCTGGCGCATCCTCGACCGCGAGACCTTCCTGGCTCTCTGGATTGTGCTGTTCGCCCTGCTGGGCTTCTATCTGTTGGGCAAAATCAAGTTCCCGCACGATGACGACGACGTGAAGGTCAGCGTGCCGCGCTTCTTCCTGGCCCTCTTCTCACTGGCCTTTGCCGTATATATGGTACCCGGCCTGTGGGGTGCTCCGCTGAAGGCTGTCAGTGCCTTTGCCCCACCCATGCAGACGCAGGACTTCAACCTCTACAACAACGAGGTACATGCCCAGTTTGACGACTATGACCTGGGCATGGAGTATGCCCGCCGTCAGGGCAAACCGGTCATGCTGGACTTCACCGGTTACGGTTGTGTGAACTGCCGCAAGATGGAGCTGGCCGTATGGACCAACCCGAAGGTGAGCGACCTGATGAAGAACGACTATGTACTCATCACCCTCTACGTAGACAACAAGACTCCCCTGCCCGCTCCCATCAAGATTACGGAGAACGGTACGGAACGCACCCTGCGTACCGTGGGCGACAAGTGGAGTTACCTGCAGCGGGTGAAGTTCGGTGCCAACGCACAACCCTTCTATGTACTGATTGACAACGAGGGCTATCCGCTCAACAAGTCTTATTCGTACAACGAGGACATCCCTGCCTATGTAGACTTCCTGCAAAAAGGTCTGGAGAACTATCAGAAGAAATAAGGCTGTACACACAATGTATGCCGATGCGAGAGGGTGAGCTGCCAAAGCTCACCCTCTTCTTTTTCAGAGAGCCTATGTCAAAGGGAAGAAACATAGCCTATTATCCCAAAAAAGTTAGCTTTACATATCGACCGGACGACGTCGGTCAATCGACCGACCAAGGTCAATCAATTGGCCGACCTAGGTCGGGCGATTGGCTGACCTTGGTCGGCCACCCTACAAAGCAGCTTGTTGACAGGAATCAAACTGGGATTTCCGAGGGTTGAAAGCGGCTTTGATGGGCAGAGAATGCCTGCCATCAGAGCGTGGTGCCAGCCGGCGAAGAGAAATGCATCGTGCGGTAATCTTTGGGAGTAATCCCCGTAATCTTTTTGAAGAGGCGGTTGAAGTACGAATAGTCTTCAAAAGCCAGCGCATAGGCTACACTCTTCACCGGCATATTGTCCGTCACCAGCAGCAGCTGTGCCTTCTCCATCTTACGGAGCTGAATGTATTGCAAGGGGGTCTCGCCCATCTCCTGCTTGAAAAGGCGGATAAAGTGGTCCTTCGACAGACAAGCCTGCGCAGCCAACATGTCAATGTCCAGCGGCTCGCAGATGTGCTTGCGGATGTGGCTGATGGCAGCTTCTATACGTGGATCGTGACTATTGGCCCTCGGGACGGCACGCTTCAGGAAGTGCGACAACAGTTGCAACACGATGCCCCTCGACTCCACCTTGTCGCAGAACATACGTTGTTTGTTCACCAGCAGATTGTGCTTCAGTGTAGGGTTGTTGTCGTATGTGGCGGGATCAGACTTTGGCAGGCTCATGTGCGGATTGATGGTACAGAGCCGGCGCACCAGCAACAAGTCCAGTTCGCCGGCCGGTATGCTCATCGGCAGTTCCCACTCGTCCAACAACCCTTCACCCTGCCCCGGTTCCTCATATATATGTATATAGTAGTGGCTGAAGTGCGTATCGCAGACGTAACTGTGCTTGGTGAAGGCGGGTATGAAGTAGAGGTTTCCCGGCGTGAGCAGTTCGATGCCTTCGGGCAACACCACCTGTGCCGTCCCCTCGGTCACATAATAGAGGCGCATGAAGGGGCTGCTCACATTCTTCCAGTTCCAGTCGGCATTGTGTACAGCCAGACCTACGTTGAGCACCAACGGGTGCAATTGTTCTACCAACAGACTCATGATTGCTTCTGATACAATTTGACATACCGGCACAAGTGCCGCTCAATACAGTCACAAAAGTAATGCATTTCCGAGGAGCGTCCAAGGGAATTCACGGGTTTTTCATCCGTTTCTGTCGATATCATTCTATGGAATGAGCAAATATCAGTCGAATCTATCGATTTTATCCCATTACTTCCCGCTATCGTCCTATCATCCATACGTCACAACCCCCTACATTTGCAATTGAAAAAATGAACCAAAAAAAGTACATATTCACCATGAAGAACAAGACAATTCTTTTGGCACTCTTGATGGCCGCCGGCACCGCATCGGCACAGACATCGTATCAAGTGCCCGTATCGGAGAAGGACGAACCGATGGCACAGGGCAAGTTCCAACCCACCTGGGAATCGCTGGTCAACTACCAGACACCCGAATGGTTCCGCAACGCCAAGTTCGGCATCTGGGCCCACTGGGGTCCGCAATGCGTAGAGGGGTCGGGCGACTGGATGGCCCGCAGCCTCTATATGGAAGGGTCACGCGAATACAAGTATCACGTAGAGCACTACGGCCACCCTTCGGAAGTGGGATTCAAAGACATTATCCCGCTGTTCAAGGCAGAGAAATGGGATCCGGACAAGCTGGTAGCCTTCTACAAAGAGATAGGTGCACAGTACTTCTTTGCCCTGGGCAACCACCACGACAACTTCGACCTCTGGGACAGCAAGTACCAGCCGTGGAACTCGCAGAACATGGGGCCCAAGCGCGACCTGCTGGCCGGATGGGCCGAAGCCGCCCGCAAGCAGGGCCTTCCCTTCGGCATCAGCTTCCATGCCGACCATGCCTGGACGTGGTACGAGCCTTCGCAGCGCTACGACCGCCACGGCGACAAGATGGGCATCCCTTATGACGGCAAGCTGACCAAAGCCGACGGCAAGGGCAAGTGGTGGGAAGGCTACGACCCGCAGGACCTCTACGCACAGAACCACCCCATGAGCGAAGGCAGCTGGGCCGATGGCATGATACACCGCCAGTGGGGCTGGGAGAACGGTGCATGCACACCTACACAGGCCTATTGCACCAACTTCTACAACCGTACGCTGGATGCCATCAACCGCTACAACCCCGACCTCATCTACTTTGATGTGACGGTGCTCCCCTTCTATCCGGTGAGCGATGCGGGCATGAAGATTGCCGCCCACTTCTACAACCACAACATGGCCACCCACAAGGGCAAGCTGGAGGCAGTACTCTTCGGCAAGATACTGAGCGACGAACAGAAGAAGGCTATGGTATGGGACGTAGAACGCGGTGCCCCCAACGAAATTATGGCAGAACCCTGGCAGTCGTGCAACTGCATCGGTGGCTGGCACTACAACACCTCCATCTACGAGCACAACGCCTACAAGTCGGCTTCCGATGTGGTGAAGCTGCTGGTGGACATCGTAAGCAAGAACGGCAACCTGCTGCTTAGCGTGCCTCTGCGTGCCGACGGCACCTTCGACGAAAAGGAAGAAGTGGTGCTTCGCGAGTTCGGTGCCTGGATGCAGGTCAACAAGGAGAGTATCGTCGACACCCGTCCCTGGAAGAAGTTTGGCGAAGGTCCCATTGCCGAGGCCGATATCAAGATCAATGCCCAAGGCTTTAACGACGGTGCCTACACCCGCGCCACTGCGCAGGAAATCCGCTTCACACAGACCGACAAATATATCTACGCCACCGCACTGGCCTGGCCGAAAGAGGGACACACAATTACCATCAAATCGCTGGCAGCCGGTTCTACGCTCCATCCGTCACGCATCGGTCGCGTCGAACTGCTGGGCTATGGCAAGGTACCTTTTACCCGCACCGCCGAAGGGCTGACAGTGACCCTGCCCGCACAACAGGTGAACGGCATTGCACCGGTGCTCCGTATCCGCAAATAAACTGCTCTTTATAGATAGATGATTTTTAACTAAGGACTGATTGTTTTCTTGAGAACAAAAAGAAAGAGGTATGCAAGCTGTGTCCAGACAGCTTGCAAGCCCTTTCGTTACCCTGGAAAAAGGATGAGAATGACAAGTATTATTCACCTTAATAACTTATTAATCAATTAGATTATGAAACAACAACGAGTACATGGGCTATTCTCGCCCATGAGAATCTTAATGATTCTGACCATGTGTTGCTGGTACGTCAGTCTGCCAGCACAGAACCTGAGAGAAATCGTCGGCACCGTATCCGACTCTTCGGGAGAGCCTCTGATAGGTGTCAGTGTGTTAGTGAAAGAGAGTTCGACTGGTGCTACCACCGACATCGACGGTAAATTCAGAGTGAATGCAGCAGCCGGTCAGACACTGAAAGTGAGCTACGTGGGATATACCACGCAAGAAATCAAGGTTTCCTCACAATCTGTCATCAACATTGTCCTGAAAGAAGACCTGATGAAGTTGGAAGAGGTTGTAGTAGTAGGTTATGGCACGCAGAAGAAGGTAAACCTGACCGGTGCCGTATCATCCGTCACAGCCGAAGAGCTGGCCAACAAACCCGTCACTAGCACGGCACAGGCATTGGCCGGTCTGGCTCCCGGTTTGAGCGTACTGCAGAATTCCGGTCGTCCCGGTGCCAGTGCCAACGTGAAGATTCGCGGTACAGGTACCTTCTCAAGCGCCGGTACCGACCCGCTGGTACTGATTGACGGACTCTCCGGTAGCATCGATGATGTGGATCCCAACGACATCCAGAGCATCTCCTTCCTGAAAGATGCCGCATCGGCTTCTATCTACGGTAACCGTGCCGCCAACGGTGTCATCCTGATCGAGACCAAGAAGGGAAGCGAAGGCAAAACCACCATCTCATACAATGCAACCTTCGGCTGGCAGAAAGCAACCGAACTGCCCGACTTCCTGCCGTCGTGGGAGTATGCCGAGTACTACAACATGGCCATGCACAACATGGGACGTCAGGATGCCTACAGTGCCGAACAGATAGAGAAGTACCGCAACGGAAGCGACCCCGACAACTATCCCAACGTGAACCACCTGAAGTGGTTGTTGGAGAGCGGATCGGGCTTCCAGCACCAGCACAACGTAAGCATCCAAGGCGGCAATGCCAAGACCAGCTACAACTTCTCCGTCGGCTACCGCAACCAAGAGGGTATGACCGCCAACACCAACAACGAGCGTATGACGGCCCTGCTCAGCCTGAAGAGCGAGATTGCCAAAGGTCTGACGATGAACATCAACCTGAATGCCTACAACAACAAGTACAATGCTCCCAACGGTGAACCGCAGAGCATCGACGGCATGATAGGCTACGCCGTGCGCGAAGCTCCCCTCTATGCCGGACAGAAGTCCGACGGCAGCTTCGGTTATCAGGACAGCTACAGCCCCGAAGCCTGGCTGGCCAGCGAATCCTTCATCCAGAACATCAGCCGCAACATCAGTGCTTCGGCCCAGCTGCGCTGGGAGACTCCCGTCAAGGGCCTCTCCTTCATCGGCAAGGCCGGTGCCAACTACTGGACCAAATATGACAAGGCCTATCGGGCCGAGACCTACTTTGACGAAAACAAGACTGTAGGCCCCAACACCCTGAGCATCTGGACGGCCAACAATACCTACACCACGCTGGAAGCCATGGTGAACTACGAGAGACAAATCAAGAACCACAGCTTCAAACTGCTGGCCGGTACCTCTGTGGAGCAGTCTAACAACAAGGGACTGGAAGGCTACCGCAACAGCTTCCCTAACAACTACCTGTATGAACTGGGTGCCGGCGACAAGTCAACAGCCAGCAACAACAGCAGTCTGACGGAGTATGCCCTGCTCTCCTACTTCGGACGTCTGAACTATGCGTTCAACGACCGTTACCTGTTGGAAGCCAACGTACGCTACGACGGTTCGTCACGTTTCGCCAAAGACCACCGCTGGGGCTTCTTCCCCTCCGTATCGGCCGGATGGCGCATCTCCGAAGAGTCCTTCTGGAAGAACAGCTCCATCGCCAACAGCTTTGACAACCTGAAGCTCCGCGCTTCGTATGGTGTGCTGGGTAACCAGAACATCGGAGTCTATCCCTACCAACAGACCTATTCGCTGGGCCACGACTATCCGCTGGGCGGCACGCTGCAGTCGGGTGCCTACATTGCCAGCTACAACAATCCGAACATCACATGGGAGAAGACGGCCATCACCGACATCGGCATTGACTTCAGCCTCTGGAACGGGATGTTGAGCGGTACCATCGACTACTTCTATAAGTATACGTCAGACATCCTCTCCTCTGTAGAAGTGACCAGCATCATGGGACGCGGCGTAGGCCAGTCCAACGTAGGTGCCGTATCCAACAAAGGTATCGAAGTAAACCTTTCATTCAACGGTAAAATAGGACGCGACTTCAAGTATTCTATCGCACCTAACTTCACTTGGATCAAGAATGCCGTAGAAGAGCTGTCCAACGGTGCCAAAGAGGAAATCAACAACAACCGCATCGTAGGCGAGCCCATCGGCATCATCTACGGCTACGAGACCGACGGCCTGTTCGTAGACCAGGCTGAGATTGACGCTGCCCCCGACCAGTTGGTTGGCAAGTCGAGCATCAAGCCGGGTTATGTGAAGTACAAGGACATCAGCGGCCCCGACGGTGTGCCCGACGGTAAAGTAGATGCCCAATACGACCGCAAGGTACTGGGCAGCACCACACCCAAGTTCTACTACGGACTCAACCTGAACGCTTCGTTCAAGGGCTTCGACTTCTCGGCGCTGCTGCAAGGTCTGGGCGGACACAAACGCCTCATCGGCTCGTACATGGCCTATGCCTTCTACAACGGCGGACAGATTCAGAGATGGCAAGCCGACAACTGCTGGACAGAAGCTAATCCCAACAAATGGGCAGAATATCCGCGCATCGAAACACTCAACATGAACAACACCAACCTGCAAACATCTGACTACTGGCTTCGCAACGCCTCGTTCCTGCGCGTCAAGAACGTACAGATAGGTTACACGCTGCCCAAATCAGTGAGCAAGAAGGCCGGTATGGAGTCGGTACGCATCTACCTGAGCGGCCAGAACCTCTTCTCGTTCAACAGCTTCTACAAAGGATGGGATCCCGAAAACGAGATTGGGACGGGCGATGCTCCTTCCTACTATCCCATCAATGCGATTTATTCATTCGGTCTTAACCTCAAATTCTAAAAGATCCATCAGTTATGAAAAAGATATTTACCCTATTCAATCCCACGAAAGCCTTATTGGCTGCATCTATTCTCATGTGGGGCACAACCAGTTGTTCCGACTTATTGGACAAACAACCCCCTTCGGCCATCTCCGATGGCAACTTCTGGACAGGCGAGAGCGATGCCAAGCTGGCCTTGGTAGGCTGCTACCGCTTCCAGACAGGATGGTCGCATGACAACTTCGACTCTCCCCAAGGTCTGCTTTATCTGGACTTTGCCGGCGGTAACGGTACCGAGAAGGAGAACTTCACCACGCTGATGGCCAGCAGCAACACCGTGGCCACCAACAGCAACCTGCGCTGGTACTGGGGCAACGCCTATACACAGATAGCCAAGTACAACACTTTCCTCGACAACATCGGCAACTGCCCGATGGACGACAACAAGAAGCGTACCTGGGCTGCCGAGGTGAAGTGCCTGCGTGCCTACTTCTTCTTCAACCTGGCCTTCTACTACCAGAATGCCCCCATGCCACTCACCACGCTGAGCGTAGAAGAGGCTAACTCCATTGCCCAGACACCGCAGGCCGAAATCTATGCCCAGGTAGAAAGTGACCTGAAGGAATCTATTCCTTTGTTGCCGAATGAACAGAAGGGAGCCGATCTGGGCCGCATCTCCAAGGGTGCCGCACAGACACTGCTTTCGCGCCTCTATCTGGCACAAAACAGATATGCCGATGCAGCCAGCGTCCTGAAGAGCATCATCGACTCCAAAATCTATTCAATAGACCGCTCCAACGGCAGTGAGAGTTACGAAAAGCTCTTCTGGAACGGAGGTGAGAACAGTAGCGAGACCATCTTCTGCGTACTGGGTCAGAAGGACAAGTTCACCAACTCGCGCTACATCTACCTCTTCCCCGAATGCGTAGGCGGATGTCCGGTATCTGGCCCTTTCCATTTCATCCGAGTTCTTGTCGAACCACCGGTCGCAGACCAGAATGCCGCCGTCATCC
>SAMEA3663297__coassemble_945_pt1 | contig 12151 bp, 9 predicted proteins | sample SAMEA3663297__metabat2_low_PE_003 | metagenome-assembled genome bin SAMEA3663297 (sample SAMEA3663297) | pig gut metagenome | biome: pig gut; feature: pig-associated habitat; material: faeces | place: China | collected 2013
ATAAATAATGTATATATAGGCTGCCAGCGATTTGGGCGTGTCGGGCGAGAGAATGTCCGGGTCGCGGCCTTGCAGGAAGTAGTGGGTGAATCCACGGCTGAAGCTCTTCTCCAACTGAGGCTGGAAGGTATAGCGGCAGCCGCCCGATGAGGCACTGCGGTATTCTGGCCGCCGTCGGTAGATGGCATCTAACCGTTGGCGGTAGGCGGCGGTGACGTTCTTCACATAGGAGACCTCCTTCAGGCGTCCTTCAATCTTCAGCGAAGTGACTCCTGCATCCAGCAGCTGCTCCAGCAGGTCAATCTGGTTGAGGTCTTTCAGCGAAAGCAGATGCTTGTCGCGCACCACCACCCGTCCGTCGGCATCGGTCAGGGTAAAGGGCAGCCGGCAGAACTGTGCGCACTCCCCCCGGTTGGCACTGCGTCCGAAGCAGGCCTGGCTGGCATAGCACTGTCCGCTGTAGCTGACGCAGAGTGCGCCGTGGACAAACACCTCCAGTGCCGTCTGCGGCACCTCCTGATGGATGGCGCGTATCTCCTCCAACGACAGCTCGCGGGCCAGTACGACCTGACGGAAGCCCGCTTCGGCCAGGAAGCGCACCTTCTGAGGTGTGCGGTTGTCGGTTTGTGTGCTGGCGTGCAGCGGGATGGGGGGCAGCTGAAGGCGGGTGATGCCCATGTCCTGTACGATGAGGGCATCCACGCCTGCCTGATAGAGGTCGTGAATCATCTGCTCCGTCTCGGCCAGTTCCTCCTCCTTCAGGATGGTGTTCAGGGCTACGTACACACGCACGTTGTAGAGGTGGGCGAAGCTGACCAAGCAGGCGATGTCCGCCAGTGAGTTGCCGGCTGCAGCACGGGCACCGAAGCGGGGCGCACCGATGTAGACGGCATCCGCACCGTGACGCACCGCCTCCAGTCCGCACTCCCGGTTGCGGGCCGGGGCCAGAAGCTCTATGTGACGCAGCTGCTTCATCCGATGTCGTTGATGTTGTAGGGTGTCTCTTGATAGACAAAATAGTTCAGCCAGTTGGTGAAGAGCAGGTTGGCATGGGCACGCCAGCTTACCCGTACTCCCTTTTGCGGGTCGTCATCGATGTAGTAGTTGCGGGGCATCTCGATGGGAAGTCCCTTGCCCAGGTCGCGGCGATACTCGGTGTCCAATGTCAGAGGGGAGTATTCCGAATGGCCGGTGACAAAGAACTCGCGTCCGCCTCGGGCCATCACCATATAGACACCGGCCTCGTCTGACTCGGAGAGCAGCGTCAGGGCAGGTACTTTCAATATGTCCTCATGGCGCACCTCGGTGTGGCGGCTGTGGGGGACACAGAACTCGTCGTCGAACCCTCGGAAGATGGGGTGCAACGGCTGCAGCGGTCGATGGCGGAAGATGCCGAACATCTTGTGCGGCAAGGCGTACTTCGGAATGCCGTAGTGGTGGTAGAGGCCGGCCTGGGCGGCCCAGCAGATGTAGAGTGTAGAGGTGACGTGGGTACGTGCCCAGTCGAAAATCTCCGTAATCTCATTCCAGTAGGTCACCTCCTCAAACTCCATCTGTTCCACCGGCGCACCGGTCACTATCATGCCGTCATACTTCTTCCCCTTCATCTTTTCAAAGTCGGTATAGAAGGCCTTCATGTGTTCGATGGGGGTGTTCTTGGAGGTATGACTCTTGATTTTCATGAACTCAATCTCCAGCTGCAGCGGCGTGTTGGAGAGCAGGCGTATCAGGTCGGTCTCCGTCGTCACCTTCAGCGGCATCAGGTTCAGTATGACGATGCGCAGCGGACGGATGTCCTGTTGGGTGGCCCGCGAATTGTCGATGACGAAGATGTTCTCCGTCTTCAACAATTCGATGGCGGGCAGTTTATCGGGTAAGTTTAGTGGCATTTATGGTATATTTAGAATGGTTTTCATTAGAAGACGTGCAGCATTCCCAGCACGTAGAGCACGCTGTAGCCCAGTATCATGCTGATGATACCCACCATCAGGCCCATGCGTGCCATGTCCTTCTGCTGCACCAGATTGGTGGCAAAGGCCAATGCGTTGGGCGGTGTAGAGATGGGCAGCACCATGGCGCTGGAGGCGGCGATGGCAACACCAATCAATACGGTGGGCGTACCTCCGATGGCTCCCAGCTTGCTGTCCATGGCCGAGCAGACTACCACCAGGATGGGCATCAGCAGTGCAGCTGTGGCAGAGTTGCTGATGAAGTTGGAGAGTGCGTAGCAGATGAGGCCGGAGAGCACCAGGATGAATACCGGTGAGAAGCTGCCGAAGGGAATGCTCTCAACGGCTTGCGCAGCCAGTCCGGAGGCATTCAGACCGTAACCCAAGGCAAAACCGCCGGCTACCATCCAGATGACCGACCAGTTGATTTCCTCCAGGTCACGGCGGGTGATGACCCCCGTCAGTGCAAAGACCACAAACGGTATCAGGGCCACTGTATAGGAGTTGATGCCTGTCACGGTGTCCAGCAGCCAGAGCAGTACCGTCACGATGAAGGTGACAATCACGATGTAGGTATGTACATCCTTCTGCATCTCGCCTTCGATGGTGAGGTGGATGGTCTTCTGCGAGAAGGGGAACACCCGCTTCAGCAGCATCCAGCTGATGAAGAGCAGTACGATGACCAGTGGGAACATGAAGGCCATCCACTGTCCGAAGCCCAGTCCCAGGTTCAGCCCTTCAGGGTCGTTCAGGTACTTCAAGGCGATGGTGTTGGGAGGGGTGCCGATGGGGGTACCCATACCGCCCAGGTTGGCAGCTACGGGGATGGAGAGTGCCATGGCGATGCGTCCCTTGCCCTCGGGAGGCAGCTGCTTGAATACCGGTGCCAGGAAGGTGAGCATCATGGCGGCGGTAGCCGTGTTGGACACAAACATGGAGAAGAGACCTGTGATGAGCAGGAAGCCCAGCAGCACGTTCTCGCTCTTGGTGCCGAAGGGACGGAGCAGTATCTTGGCCAACTGGGCGTCCAGACCCGTCTTGCCGGCTGCGATGGCCAGCGTGAATCCGCCGATGAACAGCATGATGACGGGGTCGGCAAAGGTCGCCATCACGGCTTTGTAGCTCAGCAACGTACCCACTTCGTCAGGGTTGCACATCCACTTGATGCCGGAGTTGGAGGTAAAGAGCAGCAGCATACCGATGATGGCCACACTGGTGGCCCACGAAGAGGCTACCTCCATGACCCACATCAACGTGGCAAATGCAAAGATGGCAATGATGCGTTGCTGCACGATGGTCAGTCCGTCAATGCCGAAGAACGAGGTCGGAGCGTTCCATATCAATAGCGTGATAACCAATACAATGAATGCCTGTATCAGTTTCTTGATGATGCGTCCGGGCTGCGCCTTCTTTACTTGACGCATCTTGTGGTAGGCATCCAAAATGGAGAAGCCGTGAAAGTTTTTAAACATAATTCAAATCGTTTTGTGTTAGATATTAATGGTTATTTTTGATTCGCGGGCGAAGGTACGAATAATATTTATCACACGACGCATTTTGCCTCTTTTCTTTTTGTTGCTCCGCTTCGCTCTCTCCTTGCGCTACCAATAAACAGAGGAGCTGCCGTACTTTTGTAGAGTACGGCAGCTCCTCGCTAAATGTATGAATGAAGGGAAAGGAATCTCCGTCAGGGCACGATTACGTTACCCGATGTGGGATGGTTGTACCAGTCGCGTGCGCTCGGGTCATCAATGTTGGTGGCCCACTGGCTCAGTGTGGGGTATGCATTGGCCAGGCTGACCATCTCCTTCGGCCACTGCCAGTTGCCTTGTACGCAGATGGCTTTAGGCTCTCCGTACGGCCCACGGCCGACGGCTATCTTTTCACCCTTCACCACGATGTAGAAGCGGTGCGCGTCTGTCGGCATGGTGTAGCCGTCTGGCCAGTCTACCGTCGCAATGAGTTTCGGAGCCTTTGACAGGCCCTTGGTGTTGACCATCTGGCCTAAGAGGGTGTGGGCGTCACCCAAATCCTCTACACCGTTGGGGCCGTCGTAGTAAATCTGTGCGGGGTACGTACCACCCGTGGCGCAGAGGTAGACCTTGGCCTTGTTGGCTGTGGTGGGAATCACCTTCAGCACGATGTCGTTGAAGTCGAAGTCACCATTCATTCCCAAGTCCTCGTAGCCGATGGTCCACGGCAACAGGTCGGTGCCGGTGGAGGGAGATTCACCGCTGCCTTCACCCTCGCCGGGAACAGGGTCGGGTGTTGTGGGGCCGTTGTCGAAGGGATCGCGTCCCTCTATTACATTTTTTACGGCCTCATCTTTGGGCTCCTCTGAAGTGGTGCCGTCGTTGTTGTAGTACACGTCGTTGTCCAAATCCTTCACACCCGGCAACAGGACACCCGGCAGCGAACCGCCGTTGCCTGCGGTCAGACCGAAGGAAACGTCGTTACAGTCGTAGTCGCCACCGCCGGGAGAGTCGTCCAGCCCCATAAAGGTAAAGCCGTCATACTTCTTGATGACGCTACGGAAGGGGTATCTGCTGACTCTGGTGTTAAGATCTGAACCCGAGAAGCAGAGACCTTGGCTGATGTTGTAGCATGACTCCGGTACGCCGAGAGCCTTTAAATTATTCACTTGTGATGTCTGTTTGCTACCCGCCTTCAGGTAGAAACCCAAACGATACCCTACAGGAACGTTGACCTGGAAGGTAAGTCCGCGCACGCCTTGGATACCATTGACACCACCGTATCTCTTGTTGTCGCGGAACGTGCAGCGGATGCCATCACCCTGACGGGCGGCAACCTTTGCGGTGATGCCGTCGTCCCCCTCACCATCCCAATGGTCGAAATTGGTGTCCGTCCAGCTGCTCTCGCCTATCAGTTGGAACTGTGTCTTGGCATAACCGTCAATATAGTCGTATCTCAGTACTTCACAGAGATCCACCATCACCAGGTCGGTGTAGACACCCGGAGTCTGATAATAGTAGTAACCCAAAACAGTGGGTGTCGTTGTACCTGTGTAACCGTAGATAAGCGACAGGTAGAAGGGACCGGTGGAAATCAACTCGTAGTTGGTGATTTGCTTCCCGTTTGGATTCTCACCTTCCGGAATGGCTTCGGCGAGATTGTCCCACGTCCAGCCGGGGAACTGGGTGTAGCCAAAGTTGTGTCCCGCATAGCCACCGGCTGTGCTGCTGTTGCTGCTGCCGCAGAGGGATGAGGGGGGATCGGGGTTCGAGTTGCTGGATGCCATGGCGGCACGGGTGGTGGCCGGGCGTGTCAAGTCCAAACTGATGCTCTGCTCCAAATTCAGATTCAGGTCCATCTTGCGATACACCTTCTCTGCATCCCCATAGTCGGCTTCGAAGGCGATGTGCTCATCCTGGTTCTGGGGGATGGCAAAGCGGAACGAACGGCTGCCGTTCACCTCCTTGCGGGCATAGAGCACACGCTCTTCCTTGCCCAGCGTATAGACGCTGACGATGGCCTTGCCCGAAGTTTTCACGTTGGCATTGACCACGGCTCCGGTAATCCATGTCTGGGCTTCGTCAATCTCGCCGCCAATCATCTCCTTGAAGTTGGCTGCGTATTTTTTCTCAAATAGCGAATCGTCGGCTGATGGTACGCATCCCGTCAATACCAACAGAACCGAAAGTACTGCCCATACTTTGCATTTGTTTAATGTTTTAATCATATCTGTAACTTGTTTTGTTTGCATACTCTTTCACTTGTTTCGCTAAAATAGTTGTATAATTTGGAATAGCAACCCTCTTTCTTCAACTTTTTTGTTGGAATCTACAAGAAAAAATGCAAGAGGGGTGGTTCTGCTACTTCGCAGTTAGCAAAATCACTCCTCTTGTTAGGGGCGGCAAGTGATGCCGACCAAATGCTGTGTCCTTTCAACCGATGCAGACGCTTGCCGGCATCGGCCGTTTGCTGTCTGAAATGCTTACTTGGCAGCAGCTGCCTTCGTACGCTTCTCCTTGACGAAATACTGGTTGAACACGATGCCCAACACAATCAGAATCAGTCCGATATAGGTGGTAGCGGCAATCTGCTCGCCCAGTACCACGGCTATCAGGAAAAGCGAAAGGAAGGGCGACAGGTAGCAGAGTTGGTTGATCAGCGCCGGATTGGAGGTCTTGCGCATGGCCAGTCCGAAGCAGATGAAGGGGATGCCCATCTCGAAACCGCCCACATACATGCCCGAGAGGATGCCCGGAAGTGTGGAGATGTTGACGCCCGTCACGCAGGCACCTGCTACCAAGTAGAGGGTGCCGAACAGGAAGCTCATGAAGCAGGTCAGGATGCTGTCGAACGAATCTTTGTACTTGTTGTTCAGCATCCAGTACGAGGCCCACAGCAGGGCACTCAGTGCAGCCAGCAACAGGCCACCTACGGGGATGCCTCCATCGCCCATCTGTCCGCTGCCCATGGAGATGAGCGTCACGCCGCCCAACGAGACAAACATTCCGATGTATTTGCGCGAGGGGATAGGCTGATGGGCAAACAGGGCCAGCAGGATGAGAAGCACGATGGGCCAGGCGTAGTTGATGGGCTGTGCCACCTGTGCCGGCAGCAGGTCGTAGGCACGGAACAGGACCAGATAGTATGCGACGGGATTCAGCAGTCCAAGACCGGCAAAAAGACCCCATTGTCTGGAAGTGAGCTTGCCCACCAATCCCCATTTGCGCTGGATGGTCATGACCAGGGCAAAGATAACCAACGAGGTGCAGCTGGCTACCAGCAACATTTCAAAATAGGTCAGGTGAGTCAGGGCTATCTTGAAGGCCGTGGCTACCGTTGACCAGCTGAGCACGGCAAATCCGGCCAGCATCAATGCTTTTGTATTCTCTTTCATATTAGCTTGTTTTTCAAATTGGCCGCAAATTTACTGAAAACTCAGATATTTTTGACTACATTTGCGCTTTGTTTTTATTTCGATTCGACGTATGGACAACTCAGAAAGACGTGTATTGGTGGGTATGAGCGGTGGTATAGACAGTACGACCACCTGCCTGATGCTGCGCGAACAGGGGTATGACATCGTGGGAGTGACGCTGTGGGTGTGGGGCGAAGAGCCCGTTGAGGCTCGCAGGCTGGCCGAAAGCATGGGTATTGAACACTATGTGGCCGATGAACGGGAATCCTTCCGAAAGGTCGTGGTACAGAACTTCATCGACGAATACAAACGGGGCCGTACGCCCAATCCCTGCGTGATGTGCAACCCGTTGTTCAAGTTTCGTGTTTTGGCAGAGTGGGCCGATCGGCTGGGGTGTGCCCATATCGCTACCGGCCACTATGTCCGTCTGGAGGAGCGTGACGGCATCGTCTACATCGTGACGGGCGACGACGACCGCAAAGATCAGTCTTATTTCCTCTGGAGGCTGGGCCAGGAGGTGCTGAGACGCTGCCTGTTCCCGCTGGGCACCTATACGAAGGTGGAGGTGCGCGACTACCTGCGCCATCGGGGCTATCCGATGAAGGCCGAGGAGGGGGAGAGTATGGAGGTCTGCTTCATTCAGGGAGACTACCGTGACTTCTTGCGCGAGCAGTCGCCCGAGATAGACCGGGAGATTGGCAAGGGTTGGTTCGTCAATGCCGAGGGGGTGAAGCTGGGCGAGCATCGCGGCTTCCCCTACTATACCATCGGTCAGCGGAAGGGATTGGAGATAGCCTTGGGCAAGCCGGCCTATGTGCTGAAAATCAATCCGGAGAAGAATACGGTGATGCTGGGCGATGTCGAGCAGTTGCGGACCGCTTATATGCTGGCCGAGCAGGAATGCTTCCCTCGTGAAGACGAGGTGTTCGCCTCTACAGAGTTGTCGGTACGCATCCGCTATCGAAGTCGTCCCATACCCTGCACCTTACGCCGCTTGGACGACGGCAGACTGCTGGTCCGCTTTCTGGCTGAGGCTTCGGCCATCACGCCGGGTCAGTCGGCTGTATTCTACATAGGTAGAAGGCTGGTAGGCGGTGCCTTCATTGCGTCGCAGCGGGGAATTGGTATGTATATATAAAAAGTAAACAGAGATGGACAAGAAACTGTTGATAGCGGGATGGTTGCTGTGCCTCGTTGCGGTGACGCAGGCACAGCCGGGCCTCCTGAAGTATAGGGTCTGCCTGAAGGACAAGGCGGCTACCGAGTATTCGCTCGACCACCCGGAGGCTTATCTCTCCGCGAAATCGCTTGGCCGACGTCAACGTCAAGGATTGGCGGTCGACTCTACCGATTTGCCTGTGTGTGGCCGTTATGTCGAGGAGATAGCCCGTCAGGGGGTGCAGATTCTGCTGACAGGGAAGTGGGAAAACTTTGTGACGGTGGCCTGCAGCGATAGCTCCGCCGTGGCCCGCGTGGCAGCCTTGCCCTTTGTCCGTTCTGTCCGGAAGGTGTGGCAGCCTCCTTTGGAAGCGCTGCCTCCGACCGCCCGCGACCCGCTGTCCAACCGCCCGACCCTCCATCCGGACAGCCTGTATGGAACGGCTTTTGCGCAGATAGCCATGAGCAACGGTCATCGGCTGCATCAGGCCGGCTTTCGGGGGGAGACGATGACCATTGCCGTGATGGATGCCGGCTTTCACAATGTAGATAAGATAAAGGCGATGCGCAACCTGCATATCGTGGGTACGCGCGATTTCGTCCATCCTGACTCCGACATCTATGCGCAGGGTTCGCATGGCACCTTGGTACTCTCCTGTATGGCGATGAACAAGCCGCAGGTGATGGTAGGTACCGCGCCCGAAGCCTCCTACTGGCTGTTGCGCACTGAGGACGAGTCGGGTGAGTTCCCTATCGAGGAGGACTACTGGGGCACGGCGGTAGAGTTTGCCGATAGCGTGGGAGTGGATGTGCTGAACACGTCGTTGGGCTACTACGCCTTTGACGACGCTTCGCAGAACTACGAACTGCGTCACTTGGACGGCCGCTGCTCGCTGATGTCCCGTCAGGCCTCCCGCGTGGCAGCCAAGGGAATGGTGATGGTGTGCAGTGCAGGCAATGCCGGCAGGGGAAGCTGGAAAAAGATAACACCACCCGCCGATGCCTTCGATGTGCTTACGGTGGGAGCGATAGACAGGAGGCGGTTGTTGGCCCCCTTCTCGTCCGTCGGCCCCACAGCAGACGGACGGGTGAAGCCCGACGTGGTGGCGGTGGGCTCTCAGGCGGATGTCATGCTGACCAACGGCAATCAGGGAGAGGCCGACGGTACCTCGTTTGCTTCGCCCATCCTGTGTGGCATGGTGGCTTGCCTGTGGCAGGCTTGTCCGCGCCTGACGGCTGCCCAACTGCTGGAACTGGTCCGTCGGTCGGGCGACCGGGCCGATTTCCCTGACAATGTCTATGGATATGGAGTGCCCGACCTGTGGCAAGCCTATCAGACCTATCTGCAGCAGGCGAATTGATAACGGAGAGGAGGAGACGGAGATGGATACAACATTGACATTGCTCGATCTGAACAGCCTGGTGCGCGGTTGTCTGGAGCAAGGGATGCCCGGCGAGTACTGGGTGCAGGCCGAACTGAGCGACATGCATACCCACAGCAACGGGCATTGCTATCTGGAGTTCGTGCAGAAGGAGGAGTATGGAAACCGTCTGGTAGCCCGTGCCCGAGGCATCATCTGGGCGAATGTCTTCCGGATGCTGCGTCTCTATTTTGAAGAGAGCACGGGGCAGCTTTTCGCATCGGGCATCAAGGTGCAGGTGCTGGTATCAGTGAGCTTTCACGAACTCTATGGCTACAGTCTGACGGTTCTCGACATCGACCCCACCTATACGCTGGGTGACATGGCTCGTCGTCGTCGCGACATCCTGAACCAATTGCAGCAGGAGGGCGTTCTTACGCTGAACAAGGAGCTGGCCATGCCGCGTCTGCCCCAGCGCATCGCGGTGGTCTCGTCGGCTACGGCTGCCGGCTACGGTGACTTCTGCCATCAGTTGCAGCACAATGACCGCGGCTTCTACTTCCACACCGAACTCTTTCCTGCCCTGATGCAGGGCGAACGGGTGGAAGAGTCTATCCTGGCGGCACTCGATGCCATCAACGACCGGCTGCAGGAGTTTGACGTGGTGGTGATGATTCGTGGGGGAGGAGCCACTTCAGACCTTTCCTGTTTCGATACCTATCTGCTGGCCGCTGCGTGTGCCCAGTTCCCCTTGCCTGTGATTGTAGGCATCGGTCATGAACGGGATGAAACCGTGCTCGATACGGTGGCACATACCCGTGTGAAGACTCCTACCGCAGCAGCTGCTTACCTCATCGGACTGCTGGAGCAGGAGGCGCAGCAGATAGAGGCATTGGCGCATTGTCTGGAGGCGGGTGTCCGTCATCGGTTGGCGATGGAACAAGTCCGCCAGGAGCGGTTGGTGAGCCGTCTGCACGAACGGGTACGCAGTCGTCTCCGTCAGGAGCAGTACCTGTTGCAGCAGGCACAGGCCCGCATTCCCGCAGCCGCCTATCGTCGCCTGTCGGATGGCCGCCTTACGTTGCTGACGCTTCGCAAGGACCTGGCACAGTCGCTCAAAAACCGCTTTGCTGCCCAGCGTCATCGCATCGACTTGCTGCGTCAACGTCTGGCCGATGCCTCGCCGGAGCGGCTGCTGGCACGTGGCTATAGCATCACCCTCAAAGAGGGCAGGGCGGTGAAAGATGCCTCTACGCTACAGCCGGGGGATGTCATCGTCACCCGCCTCTATCGGGGGGAGGTTCGTTCGACCCTTCTCCCGCAGGAAAACAAACTCGTGTAATCATCGTAACTACATATAAATATGGCACAGAAGAAAAAGTCTCAAACCTACTCCCAAGCCATGGAACGCTTGGAAGAGATTGTCCGGCTGATAGACAGCAATGAACTGGAGATTGACCAATTAGCTGAAAAAATCAAGGAAGCCAATGAAATCATTGCCTTCTGCAGCGATAAATTGACCAAAGCCGACCGCGAAATAGAAAAATTATTGTCGGAGAAGCAGAAATGTGAAGAATAAAAGCTACTTTTGTTGCAAATTGTAGAAAACTTTAAAACAATAGATATGAAAGAACTTGATTGGGCTAATCTGCCGTTCGGATACATGAAGACAGATTACAACGTGAGAATTTACTATCGTAACGGGCAATGGGGCGAATTGGAGGTATGTAGCGAAGAGACCATCCCCATGCACATGGCAGCCACCTGCTTGCACTATGGTCAGGAGGCTTTCGAGGGCTTGAAGGCCTTCAGAGGCAAGGATGGCAAGATTCGCATCTTCCGTCTGGAAGAGAATGCTGCACGCCTGCAGTCTACTTGCCAAGGCATCCTGATGCCTGAACTTTCCACTGAACGCTTCCGTGAAGCTGTGTTGAAGGTGGTGAAGCTGAACGAACGTTTCATCCCTCCTTATGAGAGTGGTGCCTCTCTCTATATCCGCCCGTTGCTGGTGGGTACAGGTGCACAGGTAGGTGTACATCCGGCCAACGAATACCTGTTTGTCATCTTCGTCACGCCGGTAGGTCCCTACTTCAAGGGTGGCTTCTCTACGAATCCGTATGTCATCATCCGTGAGTTCGACCGTGCAGCACCGTTGGGCACCGGCATCTACAAGGTGGGAGGTAACTATGCAGCCAGCCTCCGTGCCAACAAGAAGGCGCACGACCTGGGCTATGCATGCGAGTTCTATCTGGATGCGCGTGAGAAGAAGTACATTGACGAGTGCGGTGCCGCCAACTTTTTCGGTATCAAAGACAACACCTACGTCACTCCGCTCTCTACCTCTATCCTGCCTTCCATCACCAACAAGAGCCTGATGCAGCTGGCCGAGGATCTGGGTATGAAGGTAGAGCGTCGTCCCATCCCCGAGGAGGAACTTACTACATTCGAGGAAGCCGGGGCCTGTGGAACTGCTGCTGTCATCAGTCCCATTGAGCGTATTGACGATGTGGAGAATGGCAAGAGCTATGTGATTGCCAAGGATGGCAAGCCGGGGCCTGTATGCACGAAACTCTACAACAAGCTGCGTGCCATCCAGTATGGTGACGAACCCGATCCGCACGGTTGGGTGACGGTGGTTGAGTAAGCCTGCCGTGGCTTGTCACGTTGACCTGAAAAATAAAAACTGTTATCTGTTATCTGTAAGAAATGAGAATTCGGCTATTCGCTGAGTCCGTATCTTACAGATAACAGTTTTTTTATTGATGTGAAGGGACGGACCTGCGTGTCCGCCCTCA
>SAMEA3663297__coassemble_964_pt1 | contig 11863 bp, 11 predicted proteins | sample SAMEA3663297__metabat2_low_PE_003 | metagenome-assembled genome bin SAMEA3663297 (sample SAMEA3663297) | pig gut metagenome | biome: pig gut; feature: pig-associated habitat; material: faeces | place: China | collected 2013
CTTAAAGATTATGAAAATGGAAAAGGAAATGAAGTATGTGGCTCCGGAAGTGGAAATTCTGGAAGTAGCCATTGAAAGAGGGTTCGAGGCTTCTACCGGCGGAACTCCGGATACGGGATTCGGAGGAGGTATGGAACCGTAAAAAGATAATTGTATAATCATTTATTAATTAATAAATTCTATGAATAAGAAAGTATTATTAACAGCTTTTGCCCTGCCTCTCTTGGTAGCGGCATGCTCCTCTGAGGAAGATGTCCTTGAGGGGAACAAGGCAAACGACCAGTTTGCCGGCATTGAGAAGGTGGACGCGACCTTCACTACTGGTGCAGATACAAGATTGGCCACCCAATGGGGGCTGGAAGAAGGAGACAAGGTGGGCTTTGCCTGGCTGACTAATGACATTAATGACCCGTCTGCGCCAGTCGCACTTAATGGTAAAGCATGGCAGAATCACCCGCTGTATGCCGAAGGTGGTAGTGCATTGAAGCCCAAGACTTCTATCTACGTGGGTGAGTACTATTCCTATCTGCCCTACGATGAGAGTGTGGTAAATGTTGCACCCATCAATTTCAGCGTAGCTGAGCAGCCCATGGTTGATGCTTTGGCTACAACAGGCGCATGGGACAAGATCGCAGCCAAGTCTATTTGGATTTCTCCGAAGTGGACATCAGTGTCTTCTTCCGAAGCCGGTGTGGACAAAGTATTCCAGATTTATCCCCGCAAGTTCAGCAACGGTGTTGCTTTGGAACTGGCATACGAGAACAATGCCTTGGCAGATGTTGACGCTTCTGAAATTTATGATATCGCTGTTTCTTACCAGCAGAGTAGTGCTGACGTATCTGTTGCCAGCTTTAAGTATGCTCCGACAGCTGCTCCTTATACGGGTAGCGACTGGGAAACTGATGGCGTTGAAGAATGGTGGGCTGACAAGAACTTGACATCAAGTGGTGTGGATGACGTAACATCAACTGCGGGTGCCATCACACTGACATCGGACGCTCACGTGGCTACAACTGCCAACAAGGGTAAGTTCTTCTTCAATGCACTGCCCGCCAATGTAGCGTTGACCGCAACTGACGAATTGAAACTGGTCATCACTACGACTTATGGTTTGATTACTTACAATAAAGCCCTGAATACGGTAGCCAAGACTCTTACCGAAGATGGTTACATGGAAGACTTCGATAACACAGCAGTAGCTCCGGGAACTGACACTTGGGTGGATATTGACGAGTCTTTCGTTAACATCCTCTTCAAGAACGGTAAGTTTGAGGTAGCAGTCGACTTCTTGGATGCCAAGATGGACGGTATGCATGTAGAGAACGACGCGCATCTGCAGAAGCTGTTGACTTACTACAAACTTTACAAGACCACTCTTGAGCCGAACGTAACTCTGTTACTGGATGCTGACAGTGACGGCGAATTCAAGCTGTCCACTGCTTCTATCGACCTCTTGAATACGATTAACGCTACTACTCAAAAGGTAAAACTGAAAAAATGCGGTACTCATGGGTCTAACGCCACTAAGATTGTAATCAAATCTGACGAGAACAACGAAGTACGTCCTTTGAGATGGGTATTCGCTGGTGGATACGATGTTACGTTGGCCGATCAGGATTGGACGTGGAGCGAAGAATCGAAGGCATTCGGTAACGTGAAGTCCATCACCAATCTGGGTAGCATCAATGTGACTTCTCCCGTCGTAGCTAAGGGTGCAGGTACAGGTGCTGCTGACATCATCAATGCAGAAGGTGCAGACATCACCATCAACAATGTGACGAAGTGGAAGATTAAGCTGACCAACTATGGTAAGATTACCGTAAATGCCGGCAAGGAGTTGCGTGCTTACAATGCTGAGATTACCAACGATGCTACTGCACTCGATAAATTCGGCGAGATTGACAACAACGGTGTGATTGGTGTAGTTGCCGGTACAACTGGTAAGGTATATAACTATGGCTATATCAAGAACAACGCAGGTGCCAAGACGTATGTAACTACCAACGAATTGGGTGGTGACTTCACTGCTGCATTTGCTGCAGCCACCAATAAGATTGGTGTCATCGAGCTGACTACGGCTACAGACAACATCTCTGTAAGCAACGCTACAGCACAGGGCTTCATCAAGTACACTTGGGATCCGACAGAAGACGGTGTCTATGTAACTCCGAGCGATGACGTGAAGTACAACTACCTGATTGTGAAGAACAGCATCGCATTCACCACTCATCCGGCAGAAATCAAGTATCTGGAAGTAGCCGGTACGGAAGAGGTTGTAATCACTACCAAGGTAGCCAATGCTGCTGGCGGATTCAACGAAACTACTATTGCCAACCGAATCGGATTCATTCTGAATGAAGGTGCCAAGGCTAACGTGAAGGAGGGCAACATTTTGTTTGCCAAGGCTGCTTACCTGAAGGGTACCATCTATGTAGGCGGTAACTTTGCTTACAACTCTACATTGGTAACCTATCTGGGCGGTGCCACTACCGACACTGACAACATTATCAAATATTAATAATTGGCTGAGGATAGCTGCTTGATATCCTGACATTGCTCCCCAATCTACCGACCTAAACGGAAGATTGGGAAGCTTATGTTATTTATTTGAAATGTCCGCCGGACCGGAGTAGGGGGTGAATAGGGATGGGAAAGAAACGAGTTGGAAGAAAACGAAGCAGCTTCGGACTTTGCCGTGATTGATGACAATAAACCTATGTAGAACGTAAAATCACAATGAATGATGATACTGAAACTAAGAAGGATAGCAGACCTGATGAACAGGGTGTGTGGTACGAATCTGGATGTAAATGAGCTCCCTGAAGAATATAACCTGACCGAGGAGGAGCAAAAGCAATGTCTTCTTGACGAAGAGCGCAGCGAGGAGATTTGACATTGTAAATGAATGAAAAGAAGTAGGAGGTAAATGCCCGTTTTCGGTTTTGGCATTTACCTCCTACTTTTTTGGTATGGGGCGCAAGATGTTGCGCCCCATACAGCTATCAGAAGAGGAATCGGATGATGTCGTTCAGATTGGCCCAGAACAGCAGGATGAAGAGCAGTGCCATGCCTACCATCTGGGCACGTTCCATGAACTTGTCACTGGGCTTGCGACGCGCCACAATCTCGTAAATAAGGAACAGCACATGGCCACCGTCGAGTGCCGGTATGGGCAGGATATTCATGAAAGCCAGTATGATGCTGAGGAAGGCCGTCATGTACCAGAACTGATGCCAGTCCCATGTAGCGGGGAAGATGCTTCCGATGGCTCCAAAGCCGCCCAACTGCTTTGCTCCCTCCTTCGAGAAGAGGTACTTCATCTGGCTGACATATCCTTTCAGTGTATTCACTCCCAACGAGATGCCTGCCGGTATGCAGGTGAAGAGGTTGTACTGACGATGAACGACCGGCATCAGACGGTCGGTCTTCATGCAAGCAGTCACACCAATCTGATAGAGTGAATCGGTAGCGAAAGTCAGTGTGTCGGTCACTCCGTTGCGCACATACGTCAGTGTGACGAGGTGTGAAGCCTCCTCACCGTTGGCGGCGTTGCGGCGGCGTTGCATCTCTTCTACAAAGTCCAGGAAGGCGATGTTGCGTCCGTCCAGTTGCGTGATGCTGTCGCCCGGCTGCAGGCCGGCTACATCGGCCGGATGGCCCGGCATGATGCTGTCAATCACATAGGGATAACGGAATGAAGCAAAGCGCACGCTATCGGCCAGCAACCGGTCCATCATATCCTCAGGGATATAGACCGATGCCTCCACTCCGTCGCGCAGCACCGTCACCTGACGGGCTTCGACGACGCTGGTCAGCAGATCACCGTCGTAACGCTCAAAGGGCACACCGTCGGCAGAGAGCAGTACATCGCCGTCGCGGAATCCGATAACTTTGGCCGTCTCGTTGAAATCCATACCCAAGGGAGCTTTCTGTACTAGGATGTATTCGTCACCCCAGGCAAAGAGTATCATGGAGTAGATAAAGAGTGCCAGCAGGAAGTTGAACAACACACCGCCAATCATGATGAAAAGACGTTGCCAGGCGGGCTTGGCACGAAACTCCCAAGGCTGAACCGGTTGTTTCATCTGCTCGGTATCCATGGACTCGTCTATCATGCCCGCTATCTTGACGTAGCCACCCAAGGGAAGCCAGCCTATGCCGTACTCCGTTTCGCTGCGTTTGGGCTTGAACTTAAAGAGCGTGAACCAAGGGTCGAAGAAGAGGCAGAACTTCTCCACGCGGGTTTTGAACAGACGGGCGAAGAGGAAGTGGCCTCCCTCGTGAATGATGACGAGCAACGAAAGGCTCATAATTAGTTGTAATGCACGAATCAGAAATGTATCCATTTATTGTAAGTTTGTAAGTTTATAAGTTTGTAAGTTTATCAGTTTATCAGCTCCTGCGCGATGCGTCTGGTCTCGGCATCGGTTGCCACATAGTCTTCGTAGGTAGGCTTCTGCAGATAAGCGACACGGCTCATGGTCTTTTCTATCACGTCGCTCATGCCGAAGAAGGAAATCTGGTCGCGCAAGAAGGCAGCAACCACCACTTCGTTGGCCGCATTGACGATGCAAGGCATGTTGCCGGCCTGGTGAAGGGCTTCGTAAGCCAATGCCAGGTTACGGAAACGGGAGGTGTCGGGCTGCTCGAAGGTGAGCTGTGTACACGTGGCAAAGTCCAGACGGGGGAACGAGGCGTGCAGACGGTCGGGATAGGAGAAGGCATACTGAATGGGCAGACGCATGTCGGGCATACCCAGTTGTGCCTTGACGGCACCATCCTCAAACTGCACCATGGAGTGAATGACCGATTGCGGATGAACCACAACCTCTATCTGGTCGGGGCGGACACCGAAAAGCCACTTGGCCTCAATCACCTCGAATCCCTTGTTCATCATGGAGGCCGAGTCAATCGTGATTTTGGCACCCATCACCCAATTGGGGTGTTTCAAAGCCTGTGTCTTGGTGACGTTTGCCAACTGTTCGCGTGTAAAGGTGCGGAACGGTCCTCCCGATGCTGTCAGAATCACCTTCTCTATCGGGTTTCCTATCTCTCCGGCCAGGCATTGGAATACAGCAGAATGCTCGGAATCGACCGGCAAGATGGGCGTGCCGCTCAGCCGGGCCAGTTCGTTAATCAGTTCGCCGGCCACCACCAGCGTCTCTTTGTTGGCCAGCGCAATGGCCTTGCGGGCGCGGATGGCATTCATGGTAGGCTTTAGTCCGGCATATCCTACCATTGCCGTCAGCACCATATCTATCGGGTTCTCCTGCACAATCTGGCAGAGTGCCTCTTCGCCTGCATACACCTTGATGGGCAGGTCTGCCAATGCCTCTTTCAGTTGCCCGTATTTCTGTTCGTTGGCTATCACCACAGCTTCGGGCTTAAACTTGCGGGCCTGTGCGATGAGTTCTTCCACCCGATTGTTGGCTGTCAGCACATACGCTTCATAGCGGTCGGGATGCTCCTCGATGACCTGTAGTGCCTGTGTGCCGATGGAGCCTGTAGAACCAAGTATGGCAATTTGTTTTTTCATATCTCTGTTTTTCGTTCGTTGTTCTATTGATGATGTTGTCAGAAGACGATGTACACTTCCGGATTGACCGCCCTCCCTTTGTGCCACAACTCGAAGTGCAGATGCGGTCCCGTCGTGAGTTGCCCCGTATTGCCCACCAGTGCAATGGCTTCGCCTCCCTTTACACTTTCGCCCTCGTGCTTCAGCAACGAGCCGCAGTGCTTATAGATGGAGATGAATTCCTGGTTGTGTTGCAATTCGATGACATACCCCGTCTCGGCAGTATATGTACTCAAGATGACCGTTCCGTCCAGTGTGGCCAGGATGCTTTCGCCCGGATTGGCAGCGATGTCGGTGCCATAGTGCCGTTTGTCGGCATCGAAGGAGGAGGAAATCATGCCGCGTGTGGGGCGGTAGAATATCAGTCCTTCCACCTCCGGTCGCGCCGTGATGCTGGTCAGGTTGTACTTCTCCGTCTCTTCATACTGTTTGCGGAAGTCCGATTCCCGCTGCGTACGCTCCATGAGCGAATCCTTGCGCAACTGGGTCAGCGAATCCATGGAGTAGACCGTATCCGTCTTGACAGTGCCCCTGAAGATGTCCTGTATGTTCATGATGTAGAGGTTTTGCCTCTCCACCAGCTGTTGCAGCGAGTCGGCCTTCAGGGCGTTCTCCACCACCTGCTCGCGTACCTCGCTGTTCATGTAGCCGGGCAGGTAGTTCCGCAGGGGAGTGAAGGTGATGATAAGGGCGGATATCAGAAAGAGTACTGCCAGCACCGACAGCAGCACCGACAGACCGTTCAGCTTGGATACGTGCAGCCCCACCACCTCTTCGAGTGTATTCTCGTTGATGATGGTCAGCTTGTACTTGAACTTGAAGTCTTTCCAGAAGGCCTTTCTGTTTCTTCTTTTCTTCATGTGGGTTGTCTCTACAAATTAACGGATTCTGTTGAATAGCTCACACCTCTTCGGCCTCATCCAGAGCCAGCATACCTTCCGGCAAGTCAACGGTAATGACCCGATGCTTGCGGTCGAGGTCTACAATCAGCTCCTCCTGGGCCGGAATGAGCAGTTCCTCTCCCTGACGGTCAACCACGAAAAGAGTATTGATGGTGGAGTTGTCTACCTCCGTCACCTCTCCCAAGTGGCCATGGTGTACCTCCTCGACACGGAAGCCGACGAAGTAATCCCACGTCAGTTCGTCCGTCCCGGCCTCTTCCGCATGGCGGATGGGGAAGTAGACCTCCACATTGGTGAACATGCGGGCCCGTTCGGCCGTATCGACCCCTTCCAGCTTCACCAACGCGGTGTTGTCGGAGCGGAAGCGATACTCCTCCAAGAAGAAGGGTACCAGTATGCCATCCATGGGGCAGATGAGATACTCAGCCTCCACCCGGTCGAAGATGTCGTCGGTAAAGGTGAACGAGAGCTCGCCGTGTATGCCGTGCGGCTTGTTGAATATACCTATTTTATATACCTCTTCTCGTCTGATCATATGCGTGTAATCCTTGCGCCGAGTGCGTTCAGGCGTCCTTCGATGTTCTGGTAGCCTCGGTCTATCTGTTCAATGTTATGGATGCGGCTGATGCCGTCGGCACTCATGGCCGCTATCAGCAGGGCGATGCCGGCACGTATGTCGGGCGACGTCATGTTGCCGCCACGCAGTTGCAGTGCGCGGTTGTGCCCGATGACTACTGCCCGATGCGGGTCGCACAAGATAATCTGTGCCCCCATGTCAATCAGCTTGTCGACAAAGAAAAGGCGGCTCTCGAACATCTTCTGATGAATGAGCACGCTGCCTTTGGCCTGTGTGGCCACTACCAGCAATACGCTCAGCAGGTCGGGGGTCAGTCCCGGCCAGGGCGCATCGGCCAATGTCATGATGGAACCGTCGATGAATGACTCTATCTGATACTCCTCTTGGGCAGGGATGAAGATATCATCTCCCCGTTGCTCCAAGCGGATGCCTAAACGACGGAAGCTTTCTGGGATGATGCCCAGGTTCTGGTAAGAGACATTCTTGATGGTCAGTTCACTTTGGGTCATGGCCGCCATACCGATGAAGCTGCCCACCTCAATCATATCGGGCAGCACGGTGTGGTCGGTACCGTGCAGGCGGTCGATACCCTCAATCACCAGCAGATTGGAGGCTATGCCTGATATTTTGGCACCCATACGGTTCAGCATTTTGCACAGCTGCTGTATGTAAGGTTCGCATGCCGCATTGTAGATGGTAGTGGTACCTTGTGCCAATACGGCAGCCATCACAATGTTGGCCGTACCTGTCACCGAAGCCTCATCCAGTAGCATATACGTACCTGTCAGGCGGTCGGCGCATATCTCGTAGGCACCCTGCTCTTCTTTGTATCGGAAGGAAGCACCCAACTTCTGGATGCCGATAAAGTGTGTATCCAACCGGCGCCGGCCTATCTTGTCACCTCCCGGCTTGGAGATGAGTGCCCGTCCGAAGCGTGCCACCATAGGACCTACCAGCATGACCGAACCTCGCAGGCTGGAACATTTCTTCAGGAACGCATCGCTCTCCAGGTACGAGAGGTCTACCTTGTCGGCCTGGAAGCTATACGTGTCAATGCCTTTCTTGGCAACCTTGACACCCATGTCGCGCATCAGCTGAATCAGATTGTTGACGTCCAGTATGTCCGGTATGTTGTGTACCGTCACCTCCTCGTCGGTCAGCAGTGTGGCGCAGACTATCTGCAGCACTTCGTTTTTCGCTCCCTGCGGATAGATGTCACCTGTCAGGCGATGTCCGCCTTCGATAATGAATGATGCCATGGTTCGGTAATGGATTTTAAGTTAGTATTTCCGCTTGTTGTTTCGGCTGTTCGGATTTCTGTTGGCCTGGTTCTTGTTATTCTGGTTCTGCGCCTTCGGACGATAGTTCTGCTCAATCCGTTCGTCCATGAGGCGCAACAAGTCATCGGTCAGTTGCAGTTTGCCATCCGACAGTTCCGACAGGTCGTCGGCAATCTTCTGGTCGTCTACCGTATCTTTGTTCCAAGTCATGTAGTCCTTTTTCATGTGGTTGCAAATGAGGGCAATCAGATTCTGTTTCTCATCTCCTTCGGGGAACTCGATGGCTTTCTTGATGAGTACTTCCAGCGTACGTCCATAGTGGCGGTAACGTATCTTGGTGACGGGATAAGGGATGTATTCGGGCTTGCTTTCCAGATTGTCCTTGCGTACAATCTCGTAGGGATAGTCAATGTCCAGCTTGAAGTCGGACATAATGGCCAGATGGTCCCACAGTTTGTGTTTGAAGTCGGGCACATCACGCAGGTGCGGGAACATATTGCCCATGATGTTGATGATGGTGTTGGCGCAACGTTGGCGTTCGGCACGGTCTTCAATGGTCAGTGCGTGGTCTACCATATTCTGGATGCTACGTCCGTATTCCGGCAACGGCATCCGCTTCTGTTGAGTGTTATATTGCATCAATTAATGAATTATGGATTATACATTATGGATTTCAAATCAGTTTCTTGGGCGTTCCGGCCACAAACTCCTTCAGATAGAACGGTTCGAAGTAGGCTACGTCCTCAAACCTTCCTTCGGCAATGGCCTTTTCTGCCAGTGGGAACATCATACTGGCCAACGGCTGGATGTCGTCGATAAAGCGGGCATTGGGATGCGTCAGCTTCTCTTTACACTTGGCCGCTCCGTTTCCGAAGAAGTAGACAGGATGCTCCTGCAGATAGTCGGCATACGAGTGCTCGTCCACAATATCCGCTGCAATATCGCGGACAGGACGCAAGGCACGGTCGTAGACGGCTGCATACACCTCCATGCGGCGTGCATCAATCATAGGACAGAGCAGGGCATCGTCGGGCAGTTCGTCGTGATAGAGCAGCACAGGTACGCATAGTACCTTCAGCGTGGGGATGCCTATCAGTTTCAGGTTTCGCCCATAGCACACGCCTTTGGCCATGGATACGCCGATACGCAGCCCCGTATAGGAACCAGGACCGCAACTGACGGCTACCGCATCGAGCGGCAGAGCGTGGCTGTCGGCAAACGAGAGGGCTTCGTCAACGAATACTCCCAGCGATACTGCGTGTGAGGGGCCTTTCAAATCCTCCTTTCTGAATATATTCTGACCATCTTCGCTCACGGCCACCGAGCAGGCCGAAGTAGATGTTTCAATGTGCAAAATGGATGACATACGTTTGATTCTTTATTTTATTGTGGCAAATTTACGGGATTATTTTCAGTAATTAAAATAATCGTGTAATTTTGCGCAAAACTATAACATTATGATACAATCTATGACGGGCTACGGCAAGGCAACAGTCGAGATGCCCGATAAAAAAATCAATGTAGAGATAAAGTCGCTCAACAGCAAGGCGATGGATTTGTCTACACGCATCGCTCCCATCTATCGGGAGAAGGAAATGGAAATACGGAACGAGATAGCGCGGGTGCTGGAGCGTGGTAAGGTGGACTTCTCCCTTTGGGTGGAGAAGAAGAATGCCGACCAGCTGGCCACTCCCATCAACCAGGAACTGGTACTTGCCTACTATCATCGCATCAAGGAGATATCCCAGGTAACGGGCATACCCGAACCGGCAGATTGGTTCTATAACCTGCTCCGGCTGCCTGATGTGATGGCCAAGAGTGAGACGCAGGAACTGGACGAGGCTGAATGGCAGGCGGCACATGCGGCTATCGAAGAGGCCATTGCCCAACTGGTGGACTTCCGCAAGCAGGAGGGAGCCGCACTGGAACGTAAGTTCCGCGAAAAAATCGCCAACATCACCCGCCTGCTGCAAGAGGTGGAACCGTACGAGAAGGAACGGGTAGGACGCATCAAAGAGCGCATCACAGACGCGCTGGAGAAGACGCTCAGCATCGATTATGACAAGAACCGCCTGGAGCAGGAACTCATCTTCTACATCGAGAAACTGGACGTCAACGAAGAGAAGCAGCGGCTGGCCAATCATCTGAACTACTTCATACACACGCTGGAGAACGGCAGCGGACAGGGAAAGAAACTGGGATTCATCGCACAGGAGATGGGACGCGAAATCAATACCTTAGGCAGCAAATCCAATCATGCCGAGATGCAGAAAATCGTGGTGCAGATGAAGGACGAACTGGAACAGATTAAGGAACAGGTACTCAACGTGAACTGATGACCACCAACAACCGTATCGAAACTTGTAACCAAAGAATACAATGGCAGGAAAACTGATTATCTTTTCAGCCCCTTCGGGCTCAGGCAAATCTACAATCATCAACTACTTGCTGACGCAGCAGCTGAATCTGGCCTTCTCCATCTCTGCTACCAGCAGGGCACCGCGAGGCACGGAGCAGAATGGGGTGGAGTATTTCTTCCTCACGCCCGATGAGTTCCGTCGCCGCATTGCAGCCGGCGACTTTCTGGAGTACGAGGAGGTGTATAAGGACCGCTTTTACGGGACCTTGAAGGAGCAGGTGGAACGCCAGCTGGAAGCCGGACAGAATGTGGTGTTCGACGTTGACGTGGTAGGCGGATGCAACATCAAACGCTTCTATGGCGAACGTGCCCTGTCGCTGTTCATCCAGCCTCCCTCCATCGAGGAACTGCGCCGACGGTTGGAAGGACGTGGTACCGATGCTCCCGAGGTGATTGCCGACCGTGTAGCCAAGGCGGCATACGAGCTGACCTTTGCCCCGAAGTTCGACCGCGTGATTGTCAACGATGATTTGGAACGGGCCAAAGCCGAGGCTTTGCAGGCTATCCGTCAGTTTCTGGAGTTATAAGGATGCCTATGGAAATCGGTATATTCAGCGGTTCGTTCAACCCGATACATATCGGCCATCTGGCACTGGCCAACTACCTGTGCGAATACGAAGGAGTGGACGAGGTGTGGTTTCTCGTCACTCCTCACAATCCGTTGAAGGAGGAGGCCGGGCTGATGGACGATGGGGTGCGCTTGAAACTGGTGCAGCGTGCCATTGAGGGGTATTCCCGCTTCCGTGCCTCCGATTTCGAGTTCTCGATGCCCCGCCCTTCCTATACCATACACACGCTGGATGCTTTGAGGGAACGCTATCCCGACCATCGTTTCCACTTGATTATCGGGTCGGACAACTGGCAGCTCTTCCCTCGCTGGTATCAGCACGAACGCATCTTGAGGGAGCATCGGTTGCTGATATATCCCCGTCCGGGTTATCCTGTAGAGCCTGCATCCTTGCCACCCTCTGTCCGACTGGTGCAAGCTCCCCTCTTCGATATCAGTTCTACCTTTATCCGTCAGGCTCTGGCCGAAGGGCGTGACATCCGCTTTTTCCTCCATCCGGCCGTATACGAAGAGCTGCTTCAGTCGGGCAGCTTCCTCCCCCG
>SAMEA3663297__coassemble_970_pt1 | contig 11819 bp, 9 predicted proteins | sample SAMEA3663297__metabat2_low_PE_003 | metagenome-assembled genome bin SAMEA3663297 (sample SAMEA3663297) | pig gut metagenome | biome: pig gut; feature: pig-associated habitat; material: faeces | place: China | collected 2013
TGTTGCTCAGGTGCTTAATATTATTTTTATTTTATAGTGTTGCGGATTTAAGGTATAAACAAAAGAAAGTTGTAAATAATGCGGTTTTTTTGTGGAAGGTGAGGATGTGTAGCTTCTCATCAGCTGGAAACGAGGCTTTACACGTATTTTTGCACGGATTCTACTTTGTATCTCGTAAAAAAGTGCGATATTTGCAGCCATGATTCAGTTGGAGACCATATTCGACATTGTATGGAAGGGGTTCATCATCGGCGTGACTGTGTCTGCGCCATTGGGTCCTGTGGGCGTGCTGTGTATTCAGCGCACGCTCAACAAGGGTCGTTGGTATGGGTTTGTGACGGGGGTAGGGGCTTCGCTCAGTGATATTTTCTATGCATTGCTGACGGGCTATGGTATGAGCTTTGTGTTTGACTATGTCAACAAGAACATCTTCTATTTGCAGTTGCTGGGCAGTGTCATGTTGCTGGCTTTTGGCATTTATACGTTCCGTAGCAATCCTGTACGTTCGTTGCGTCCCATGTCGGTCAACAAGGGGACGTATCTCCACAATTTCCTGACGGCCTTTTTTGTTACCCTCTCCAACCCACTTATCATTTTCCTCTTCATTGGCTTGTTTGCCCGTTTTGCTTTTGTCAGTGAAGGGGTCTTGCTGTTCGAAGCCGTTTCCGGCTATCTGGCTATTGCCGTGGGGGCTCTGTCGTGGTGGTTAGGTATCACTTATTTTGTGAACAAAGTGCGCCGCCAGTTCAATCTGCGTGGCATCTGGATACTCAATCGGGTCATTGGCAGCATCGTGGTGCTGGTGTCGCTGTTGGGGCTGGCATTTACTTTGATGGGGCAGTCGCTCTATTAGTAAAACTTCCGCACGGATGGGAGAGAGACGACTGTGTGCATGTGATAACATGGATGCTTAAAAAATTGAAGTCGAGATATGTATATCGCCAAACAACTGAAGAAAGAGAACATCGCTGAGTATCTGGTGTACATGTGGCAGGTGGAGGACTTGCTTCGTGCGCACGGATGCGACATCGACCGCCTGCGGATGCAGGTGGTGAGCCGATATCCCGAGGAACAGAGGAACGCATTGGAGGAGTGGTATGGCAATCTGTGCGACATGATGCGGGCCGAAGGTGTGACGGAGAAGGGACATCTGCAGATCAATCGCAATGTACTGCTGCAACTGCAGGAATTGCATGCTGAGTTGATGGCATCGACCGACCACCCCTTCTACAATGCCGCATACTTTAAGGCACTGTCCTTTATCGTAGAGTTGAGGCAACGGGCAGGGGCCAATCGGGAAGAGTCTGAACTGGAGACCTGTTTTGAGGCTCTCTATGGAGTTTTGCTGTTACGCTTGCAGAAAAAGGAAATCAGCGCCGGTACACAGAAGGCATTGGAGACCATAGGAACCTTCATCGGAATGCTGGCGCAAGCGTGGAAGGCGGAAGAGGGTTGTGGAAAATAATATATAATAGGAAAGGAATGAAAATATTAGTTACTGGAGCCAACGGTCAACTTGGCAATGAAATGAGGGCGTTGGCAGCAGAAGGCTCGTTGCACACCTATCTCTTTACCGATGTGCAGGAGTTAGACATCTGTGATGAACAGGCCGTATGCTCTTTTGTAAGAGAAAATGCCGTTGAGGTGATAGTGAATTGCGCTGCTTATACGGCAGTGGATAAGGCGGAGGATAATCCGGACTTGTGTGACCGGCTGAACCATCTGGCACCCGGCTATCTGGCAGCTGCTGCCGAGGCGTGCGGGGCAGCTTTGGTGCAGGTCTCTACAGACTATGTGTTCGATGGAACGGGGCATCTGCCCTATACCGAAGAAATGACGCCTTGTCCCAACTCCGTGTACGGACGCACCAAACTGGCTGGTGAGGAAGAGGCCATGCGTTGTTGCAGCCGTACGATGATTGTGCGTACGGCATGGCTTTACTCCACCTTTGGTAACAACTTTGTGAAAACCATGCTCCGATTGGGACGCGAACATGACCATTTGGGCGTTGTATTCGATCAGATCGGTACACCTACTTATGCGCGCGATTTGGCCCGCGCCATTCAGACGGCCATCGATCAGGGTGTTGTGCCGGGCATTTACCACTTCAGCAACGAGGGTGTCTGTTCCTGGTATGACTTTACTGTGGCCATTCATCGGTTGGCGGGCATCAGAACCTGCCACGTGTCACCTCTGCACACCGACGAGTATCCGGCAAAGGCTCCCCGACCGGCCTATTCGGTGCTTGACAAAACAAAAATCAAGCGTACATACGGCATCGTTATTCCCCATTGGGAAGAGAGTCTGCAGGAATGTGTAGAGAAACTCACGGCAGAACTTCCCAATCCGTAACTTGTAGATAAAATACTCATATATGAACGAAATAGAAAGAAGACGAACGTTTGCCATCATCGCACATCCTGATGCCGGTAAGACATCGCTTACCGAGAAACTGCTGCTTTTCGGCGGACAGATACAGGTGGCAGGAGCGGTGAAAAGTAATAAAATCAAGAAAACAGCCACATCCGACTGGATGGACATTGAGAAGCAGCGTGGTATCTCAGTCACCACTTCGGTGATGGAGTTCGATTATCACGACTACAAAATCAACATCCTTGACACGCCGGGTCACCAGGACTTTGCAGAGGATACGTACCGTACGCTGACGGCGGTAGATAGTGTCATCATTGTGGTGGATGGAGCCAAGGGTGTGGAAACGCAGACAAGGAAACTGATGGAGGTATGTCGTATGCGAAATACGCCCGTCATAATCTTTGTCAACAAAATGGACCGCGAAGCCAAGGATCCCTTTGACCTGTTGGATGAACTGGAGGAGGAATTGAGCATTCATGTGCGGCCGTTGACGTGGCCCATCGAAAGCGGTGTACGTTTCAAGGGTGTATACAATATCTATGAACAGAATCTGAATCTCTTCCAACCTTCCAAACAGGTGGTGACAGAGAAGGTAGAGGTAGATATACACTCCGACGAACTGGACAAACGCATCGGTGCCGACTTGGCAGAACGCTTGCGATCGGAGCTGGAGCTGATTGATGGGGTCTATCCTGATTTTCAGGTCGAGGAATACCTGAAGGGCGAACTGGCACCGGTCTTTTTCGGGTCGGCACTCAACAATTTTGGTGTGGAGGAACTGCTCAATACCTTTGTCGAAATAGCTCCCAGCCCACGACCAGTGCAAGCCGAAGAGCGTTCTGTCGCTCCTGAAGAGTCTAAGTTCACCGGCTTTATTTTCAAGATAACGGCTAATATAGACCCCAATCACCGCTCGTGTGTGGCATTCTGTAAGATTTGCTCAGGCAAGTTCACCCGTAATACCCCCTATCTGCATGTACGTCATGGGAAGACGATGCGGTTCTCCAGCCCTACTCAGTTCATGGCACAGCGGAAAACGACCATTGACGAGGCTTGGGCGGGTGATATCATTGGCCTGCCGGATAACGGAACCTTTAAAATCGGCGATACGTTGACTGAAGGGGAAATGTTGCATTTCCGTGGTTTGCCCAGCTTTTCGCCCGAGATGTTCAAGTATATCGAGAATGCCGATCCCATGAAGCAGAAGCAGTTGGCCAAGGGTATCGATCAGTTGATGGACGAGGGTGTGGCACAGCTCTTTGTCAACCAGTTCAACGGCCGCAAGATTATCGGTACCGTGGGGCAGCTGCAGTTTGAGGTTATACAGTACCGACTGGAGAATGAGTACAATGCACGTTGCCGCTGGGAGCCCATCAGTCTCTATAAGGCGTGCTGGATAGAGAGTGACGATGCCGAAGAACTGGAAGCCTTCAAGAAGCGCAAATACCAGTATATGGCGCACGACCGTGAAGGACGCGATGTCTTTCTGGCCGATAGCGGATATGTATTGCAGATGGCGCAGATGGATTTCAAGCACATTAAATTCCATTTCAGCAGTGAGTTCTGAAATGACCATCTGATTTTCAGCAGCGAAAAAAAAGAAAAGGGGGTGCAGCATCAGTTGCACCCCTTCTCTATGAAAGACTGTCAGTCTGTTCTCCTTTTACTTCTTGAAGTAGCGGTTATACAGGCCTTCAAAGCCCTTTCCGTGACGAGCCTCGTCCTTAGCCATCTCGTGAACTGTGTCGTGGATAGCATCCAGATTCAAAGCCTTGGCACGGGTAGCAATGCGCTTCTTGTCTTCGCAAGCACCAGCTTCAGCGTTCATACGTTTCTCCAGATTGGTCTTGGTGTCCCATACACAGTCGCCCAGCAGTTCGGCGAACTTAGAAGCGTGTTCTGCTTCTTCCCAAGCGTAGCGCTTGAAAGCTTCTGCTACTTCAGGATAACCTTCGCGGTCAGCCTGACGGCTCATAGCCAGATACATACCAACTTCAGTGCATTCGCCCATGAAGTGGTTGTTCAGGTCTTTAATCATTTCGTCGTCGCAACCTTTGGCTACGCCAATTACATGCTCGTCAACGAAGGTCAGCGGACCACCTGCTACAGCTTCTTCTACCTCTACAAACTTGCTGGCGGGAGCTTTACACAAAGGGCACTTTTCGGGAGCGGCATCGCCTTCATAAACGTAACCGCAAACTGTACATCTAAACTTTTTCATGACTTTTTCTTGTTGTTTTATGGGTTAATGAATATAGTTAGTTATCTCTTTTTATCAACTTTTTTATTCTCTGAATCAGTTAACAGCCAGCGTACACTGATTGTTCGCTGTCATTAGCTTCCTTGCTCTTCCTGCATACGGCACTGCTTGCAGATGCCTTTGTAGTAGTGGTGAACCTCCTGAACCGTGTGCCCCTCGCACTGTGCTTCTGAAGGCACCTGAGTGTGCTTGTGGCAAGGTATGTCGTAGATGCGTCCACACCGCTTGCACAGGAAGTGGGCGTGAGGCGAGGTGGTGGCTTCGTAACAGGTGTTACGCTCGTCAATGGTCAGTGTCTGGGTGGCTCCCTGCTCGGTAAGCAGTTTCAGCGTGTTGTATACAGTGGTTTTGGAGAGCGTGGGTATGTCAGGTGCCAAAGCGGTGTATATCTCATCTACCGTAGGATGTGTGCAATGCTCCATCAGATAGCTCATGATGGCGATGCGCTGCAAGGAGGGCTTGATGTGATGACTCTGCAACCGTTTGATGGCATCCATAGTGTTCTTTTTGTTAAAGTTGTAATAGTTTCATATTTATTTCACTTGCAAATATAGCGACTTCTTTTTATTATCCAAATCTTTCAGCTATTTTTTTTGTGAAAATTATCATGTAATTTTGCGGAGAGAATAAAAAAGGAATGGTTTGGGATATAATATGTATTATATAGGAATCCGATATTCCTGATAAACTTAAAAACTCATAAACTCAAATTATATGGATTACGGATATGTAAAAGTGGCGGCTGCAGTGCCCCGTGTGAAGGTTGCTGACTGCAAGTTCAATGCCGGACAGATAGAGAAGGAAGTGATTATAGCCGAGGGACGGGGCGTGCGCGTCATTGTCTTTCCCGAATTGTGCCTGACGGGCTATACGTGTGGCGACCTTTTTGCCCAGCAGCTGTTGCTGGAGGAGGCCGAGATGGGGCTGATGCAGATTCTGAACAACACGCGCCAGTTGGACATTATTTCTATCGTCGGGATGCCAGTTCCGCTCAACGGTGCGTTGCTCAATGCGGCTGTTGTGCTACAGAAGGGGAAGGTGTTGGGAGTGGTGCCCAAGACCTATCTGCCCAACTACAAGGAGTTTTATGAGAAACGTTGGTTTACGTCGGCTGCCGAAGTGTCTGCCCGTAATGTCCGTCTGTGTGGACAGACGGTACCCATGGGCAGTGATTTGCTGTTTGAAACAGTAGAGGCAACCTTCGGTATTGAGATTTGTGAAGATTTGTGGGCTCCTATACCTCCCAGTTCGACACTTGCCTTGCAGGGAGCGGAAATCATCTTTAACCTTTCGGCCGACGATGAGAGTATCGGCAAACATGCCTATCTGCGTTCGCTCATCAGCCAGCAGTCGGCCCGTTGCATCGCCGGCTATGTATTTAGTTCGTGTGGTTTTGGCGAATCTACTACCGACGTGGTCTTTGCCGGCAATGCCTTGATATACGAGAACGGTGTGGCGTTGGCCGATAGCAAGCGTTTCTGCTTCGAAGGTCAGGTCGTGGTCAGCGAGATTGATGTGGAGTATCTGCGTACAGAACGGAGGGTGAATACCACGTTCGCAGCTTGTAGGGCACGTTGTGCCGCCCAGGAAGCGGTGCATATCTCTACGGATCCGGCTGTCGCTGGACGTGCGCTGAACCTGACCCGCATGTACGATCCGCATCCTTTTGTGCCGCAAGGCCCTGCACTTGACGAACGTTGTGAAGAGATTTTCTCCATACAGGTGTCGGGATTGGCACAGCGGTTGCTTCATACCAAGGCCAAGAGTGCAGTAGTGGGCATTTCCGGCGGACTTGATTCGACGTTGGCACTGCTGGTGTGTGTCAAGACGTTCGACAAGCTGGGATGGGACCGCAAAGGCATCATCGGGGTCACCATGCCAGGCTTTGGCACTACCGACCGCACGCACACCAATGCTGTTTGCTTGATGAATTCATTGGGTGTCACGCTGCGTGAGGTCAGCATCAAGAAGGCTTGTCTGCAACATTTTGAGGACATCGGACACGATTCCACAGTGCACGATGTGGTGTACGAAAATTCGCAGGCACGCGAACGTACACAGCTGCTGATGGACATCGCTAACCAGACGTGGGGACTGGTCATAGGTACCGGCGACCTGTCGGAACTGGCATTGGGGTGGGCTACCTACAACGGTGACCACATGTCAATGTATGGCGTCAATGCCAGTGTGCCGAAGACGTTGGTACGCCACCTTGTGACATGGGTGGCCGAGCACGATGTAGATATGGCTTCGAGAGCCACACTGCTGGATATTGTAGATACGCCCATCAGTCCAGAGCTGATTCCGGCCGATGAACAGGGAAATATCAAGCAGATAACAGAAGACTTGGTGGGACCCTATGAGTTGCACGACTTTTTCCTGTATTACTTCATGCGTTGCGGCTTCCGTCCGGCCAAGATATTCTTTCTGGCTACCAATACTTTCCGCGGCGTATACGACGATGCGACTATCCGAAAGTGGCTCAAGACCTTCTGCCGCCGCTTCTTCAATCAGCAGTTCAAACGTTCGTGCCTGCCTGACGGACCGAAGGTGGGAAGCATCTCCATCAGTCCGCGTGGCGACTGGCGTATGCCGAGCGATGCTTCTTCGGATGCCTGGTTGAGGGAACTGGAGGATTAAAGTCCGACGAACGTTGTAGAAATCAGAAGTAACGTTTGTAGATGCGCTTGTACTCGGCACTCTGTTTGATGCGTTGCAGCCAGCCGTTCAAGCTATCCAGTAAATCGGGTGACTGGCGGCTGACTCCCCAAGCATAGAATTGAGTAAAGCTGATGGCAGTGTGGATGTCGAGCTGGGGTAGGCTGTCGGCCAATGTACGTGCCAAATGTTCGTCGGCAATGGCATAGTCTATGTCACCATGAGCCACCAGTGCGATCAGCTGCTCGGGTCCGTATTTCTCCACCTCTTTTATATAGATGGTATCGGCGATTTCGTTGGCCAGGTTGTGGATGCGCAGGATGGAAGGAGAACCTTTCACAACGTGCAGCGTCCGCCCTGCCAGATCGAGTTGGCTGCGGATAAACATGGACGAGTCGGGCATCAGGTCGGCACGGCGTTGAATCAGTACCTGTCGGCTGAGCAGGATGGGAGAGGTGAGCAACAGCGAATCTTTCAGTTCGCTGGTAACCAACATGCCGGTGGCAATCACGTCGAACGCTCCTGAAGCAAGTCCTTCCATCCGCCGTTCAAGGCTCATCTCGGGCTGCACGGACACGTTCAGACCGTGGTCGCGGGCAAAAGCCTCTATCAGTTCGTAATGGAAGCCGGCTAACGTGTCGTCCTCTACTCGAAAGCTGAGTTGGTTGTATTCGGTGGTAGCGTGTATCGTGCCCGAAGCGGCTATCTCGGCATAGTCGCGTGGATGTTGCTGGTCAGCTGCATGATTGCGGTCGGGCAGAAGCGTACCTATCAGCATACCTATAAATACACCTGTGGATATATTTATCCACTTTTTGCGGGATAGCAGTTGGAGCATGTGGATGTGTTTCATGGGATACGAGGGATGTACGGTTAATCGTAAAAATTCCAGGAGAGACCGATTTTCAACACTTTAGGGTTGATGGGATAGTGCGGTACCAGGAAATAGTTCTTGTTTCCCATACCAGCATTGACGTGTGATATCATGACGAAGATACGTGTGCGCTTCAGCTGCAGATTGGCATACGCATTTACGATGGGATATCCGCCAATTTCTATCTGGTTGTCCGCTTTCTGCAGGTGGAACTGCTGGATGCCAGGTGCATAGTCGGGAGCGTAATACTTGCTGAAGTAGCGTACGTCGGCACCCAACTGTACCGTCAACACCTTTTTGGCCAGACGGGTCAGTATGTAGAAGTTGTGGTAGAGCGAAAGGTCGGGTAGGGGGAGGATGTTCTCTTCGCTCGACTTCTGCCAGGTCACTTCATTCTCCAGATGGAAGATGCCCAAATGAAAATCCTGCTTCAAGCAAGCCGAGAGGACTTGTATGTTGCCACTGTACTGCTGGGGCAAGGCATTGCCGTCGAAGTAGGTATAGTTTTTCAGATTCTCCACACCGGCCCGCAGGTTGGTATGCCAGTGGTTGATGTTCAGTTCGCCTTCGATGCGTGTGCGCAACTCCTTCTCCGGATTCTCGATGTCCCACGCATAGTGGTTGGAGTGGTAGTGGCGCATATAGAAGGTGGGCAGCGTGTTGTGGATGTAGCCACGTGCGTAGAAGTTCACGGTATCTTTGCCGAGGCGGAAGTTCAGGTCGAAATTGGCATCGACGCGGAACTGCCCCGCAGCTTTGTCCATGACGCCTACTTCGCCATTCACGTTGTAGTGCAGCAGGCTTCCTTCGCGTTTGGCCAGTTCACCGCCTACATAGACCTCCTGCTCATCGTACCGGATGCGGTTGAGGTCAACGGTGGGGTCGATGTTCATCAGGTCGTAACGGCTGAACCGATGGGTGACGTAGGCCGTCAGACCAGCCTTCGCATACTTGTTGAATCCTTCAAGCAGAGCGATGCCCAGCGTATTCTTCACGCTGAAGGCTGTGGTAGAGTCGTTGCTCTCCCCCGAAGCCAGGTAGCTCTGCTCAGGGAAGAAGCTCGAGGGCTCTCCGCTGGCACGGAAACGGTGGCTCGACCGTTCCACCTTGAGGGTATGTATGAAGCTGGTGACAGGCACAAACTCTTCGGTGAGGGTAGTGTCGGTTGCTGCGGCAGGCAGGGCGGATTCAGCAGGTTGTCTCCCTTCCGGGATGGCAGGCTGTCTGTCTGCAGGACGGGCATGCATCCTCTGTCCTTCATCGGGCGAGGTCAGTGCCAGCAGTTTCTGCATGTCTGTGGTGGCGATGCTGTCGGTTGTCAGGGGGCGTGCATGGCCTATGGTGTCAGCGTGAGCGAGCAAGGTGCTGTCAGCAGGCAGTGTATCCGAGGCTGCCCCCTTGGGCAGGCGACGTTCCTCCTTGATGACCTGTCCGCCCCTCATCCGTCGGGTAAAGCCCAAGCGGTAGCGGTGGGTCAGGTAGACATAGAAGTCGTGGTTGCGGTTGGAGGCTCTGTCCAGCCGGACGGGAATGTTGGAGGCTTCGTATTGCTTCTTGCCCTCGGCCATGTTTTCAGGTTTGGTGATGTATTGGTCGTCGGTGATACCTCCGTTTTCGTTCATCTTCAGAAAGAAGTTGTTGTAGATGGCTTGCAACTGGTAGTGGTCACCTATATAGCTGGCAAACAGACCTCCGTTGAAGAAGGAAGTGGCCTGGTTGGCATAGAATCCCCGACCGTAGAGGTAGTCGATGTTGAAACCGAAAGCCAGCCGTTTGTTGGCATTCACAGAGAAGTAGGTCTTGAAGCGTTCCTCGCCGTCCACCTTGCTTCCGGCTTTGTAGTAGGTCAGGTTGGTGAAGGGGATGTTGCTGTTGGTAAACTTCATTTCACTCGGCTTCACATAGAAGCTGGAGAAGGGTTGCAGGAAGATGCTTTGGTCATCGGTCTGCCGGTGGAAGAATATGCGTGACAGCCGGGGAGAGCCTAAGTTGCCCAGGAAATTGTACTCTCCGTTCATGCCACCCACCAGATTGCTGTTTTGGAAGTTCAGGCTGGCAGTGTCGGCAGGCAAAAGGGTACGGTCGCCCAGCGTCTCGCTCAGTTTCCACATGTACAGCTTGGGGGGCAGGCTCTGGATTTCAGTGTTTGTGCTGTCCTCCAGGTTGTCCGGTTGTGAGTTGGGGTCAATCTGATTGCCGAAGCGGTCGCGGTTGGTCATGGGATTCAGCGTGTTCTGTGCCACAGCCGCCCCCAACCCCACAATGGATAGAATCAAATATGTTAGTACTGTTTTTCTCATAATCAGGGGACAAAGATAGTGTAAAGTGAAGGCAGTACAAAATCTGCTTGCCTATTTTTTGTGTTCGAATCATCTTCGAAATCAAACAGCTGCGCTCATCGGACCGCTACGCACCACCGATAGCTTATCGTCTGATAGGTATCTACAGTCTGTCGATGTAAATATATGTTATCATTGGCCAAGAAACTGCGAAACGAAAAAAATGAATTTGCAATTTGTTGATAGTCAGTGTAATATAGAACCGATTATTCAGTCGTACCCTGAAATGGTTTCAGTCGTATCCTGAAACACATTCAGTCGTATTCTGAATCAAGCTCCCTATATACGGCAACTTTTTCGGGGATAATCTGTATAGATAAATTACTGCTTCTCTTCCTGTTTCCGCTCGCGCCCGTAGTCGGACGGTGAGATGCCGAACTGTTTCTTGAAGCACTTGCTGAAGTACTTGGGATCGTTGAAGCCGGTCATGTAAGCCACCGTCGAGACATTGTATTCACCGCTCTCTATCAGCTGTCTGGCCCGCTTGATGCGCATGTCGCGGATAAAGTCGACAGGTGCGAGGCCGGTGAGTGATTTGAGCTTCTGGTAGAAGACCGTGCGTCCCATACCACTTTCGGCGGCAAAGGCATCGATGGTAAAGTCGGCATTGTCCATCTGCTGCTCCATGATGTTCATCACCCGTTGCATGAACTGCTCGTCAAAGGGTGTAATCTGTGGTTGTCGCGGTTGGGCCACCACCTGTTGCAAAGCGGCTTCCTGCTCGCTGTGCGGTTGCGTGGCAGGTTCTGCCGGCAAGGAGGAGGCTGCGGCGGCTGCCCACTGCTCGCGGTAGAGCCGTTGCAGCTCTTTCCGTTGCTGCAGAATCCAGCGGATGCGGGTCTTCAGGTAGGTGGTGCTGAAGGGTTTGGTGATGTAGTCCTCAATGCCTTGTTCCAGTCCCTGGATGCGGTCGTCAAGCGACGATTTGGCCGAGAGCAGCACGATGGGGATGTGGCAGATGTCTTGCCGTTGCTTGATGGCGCGTACCATCTCCAGTCCGTCCATCTCGGGCATCATGACGTCACTGATGATGAAGTCGGGCTGGTGAGCGGCCGACTGTTCCAGTCCTTCACGCCCGTTAGCAGCTTCGATGATGCGATAGTCGGCAGACAGAATGTCGTGCAGGAACTCGCGCAACTCTTTGTTGTCTTCCACCAGCAACAGGCAGAGGGGGGTGTCTGATTGGGACGGACCCGTCTCAGCCTCTGTCTCGCTGTTGTCCGCAGCCGGCAGATGGGAGTCGGTCGGATTGGTTTCGGGCTTCTTTAACGGCGAGTTGACATCTTCCAGGATAAATTCGCTGTTGGCCATACCT
>SAMEA3663297__coassemble_972_pt1 | contig 11800 bp, 7 predicted proteins | sample SAMEA3663297__metabat2_low_PE_003 | metagenome-assembled genome bin SAMEA3663297 (sample SAMEA3663297) | pig gut metagenome | biome: pig gut; feature: pig-associated habitat; material: faeces | place: China | collected 2013
GGCTGGCTGCCCGTCTGGACGAGCAGTCGGTTCCCTACCTCTTCATCGACTTCAACATCCGTCACACCCATGCCATCTGTTACATCGGGCAAGACTCGCGTGTCAGCGGCTATCTGGCCGCCAAGATACTGATGCGCAACTATCATCCCGACCAGGAACTGGTGCTCTTCCTCAACAATCAGAAGAGCAATCCGGCAGAAATCCAGATGCAGCGTCGGCTGGAAGGCTTCATGGAGTATCTGGCAGAGGCTCATGATCACCTTACCATCCACGATGTGGTGCTGCACAAGGAGGATGTAGTAGAGAACAACCGCCTGCTGGACCGCTTCTTTGCAACCCATCCTCAAGCCGTGTTGGGGGCCGTATTCAACTCACGCATCTATCAGGTGGCCGACTACCTCCATGCGCATGGACGGAAGCTTGACGGACTGGTGGGCTACGACCTGCTACCCGGCAATGTGGAACGGCTGAAGAGCGGAGAGATTGACTGTCTGATAGCCCAGCGGCCTGCCATGCAAGGCTATGCCGGCATCAAGGTGCTATGCGACCATATCCTCTTCAAGCGACCCGTCCCCTTGGTGCACCACATGCCCATCGACGTGCTGCTGAAGGAGAACATCGACTTTTATTTTGAGTTCGAATCACACCAATAATCAACGAGAATAACCGGAAACGAATCACAAGTTTCTACAAATAAACATTAATAACCATCATCAAATGAAAGCTTTAAACAAACAGACGGCTCCCAAATCCGTCGCACCCGAGAGAATCATCCAGTTTGGAGAAGGTAACTTCCTGCGTGCCTTCGTAGATTGGATTGTCTACAACATGAATCAAAAGACCGATTTCAACGGTAGTGTAGTGGTTGTTCAGCCCATTGAACGCGGTATGGTAGAGTGGCTCAATGGCCAGGACTGCCTCTATCACGTCAATCTGCAAGGCCGTCTCAACGGCGAGCCCGTCAACTCGCTCACACGTATCGACTGCATCAGCCGTGCCCTCAACCCCTACACGCAGAATGCTGCCTTCATGGCATTGGCCGACCAGCCGGAAATCCGTTTCGTCATCTCCAACACCACCGAGGCCGGTATCACGTTTGACCCCTCCTGCAAGTTGGCCGACGCTCCCGCTTCTTCCTATCCCGGCAAGCTGACCCAGCTGCTGTACCGTCGCTTCCAGACTTTCAAGGGCGATAAGACGAAGGGTCTCATCATCATGCCTTGTGAGCTTATCTTCCTGAACGGACATCACCTGAAGGAGTGCATCTACCAGTACATCGAACTGTGGAAGGATGACTTCGGTGCCGATTACGAGAAGTTCAAGACCTGGTTCACTAAGTACTGCTACGTCTGCGCTACGTTGGTTGACCGCATTGTACCGGGCTTCCCCCGCAAAGAGATTGCCCAGATTCAGAAGAAGATCTGCTATGCCGACAACCTTGTGGTACAAGCTGAAATCTTCCACTTGTGGGTCATCGAAAAGCCGGAGAACATGTCCATTGCCGCTTTGCGTAAAGAGTTCCCTGCCGAGAAGGCCGGTCTGCATGTACTCATTGCCGAAAGCGAAGCACCCTACCACGAACGTAAGGTGACCTTGCTCAACGGTCCTCACACCGTATTGTCGCCGGTGGCCTACCTCAGTGGCGTCAACATTGTGCGCGATGCATGCAACCACCCGGTTATCGGCAAGTATGTGCGCAAGGTACAGTTTGACGAACTGATGCAGACTCTCAACCTGCCGATGGACGAACTGAAGCAGTTTGCTGCCGATGTATTGGAGCGTTTCGACAATCCCTATGTAGAGCATCAGGTAACCAGCATCATGCTGAACTCATTCCCCAAATACCAGACGCGCGATCTGCCCGGATTGAAAACCTACTTGGAGCGTAAGGGCGAACTGCCGAAGGGCTTGGTACTGGGTCTGGCCGCCATCATCACCTATTACAAGGGAGGCAAGCGTGCCGATGGTGCCGATATCGTACCTAACGATGCTCCCGAAATCATGCAGCTGTTGCGCGACCTCTGGGCTACCGGTGACACCCGTCGCGTGGCCGAGGGCGTACTGGCAGCCAAGGAACTCATCTGGGGCGAGCACGGCGACCTCAACGCCATCCCGGGCCTTACCGATATGGTTACAGGCTTCCTGAACGACATTCAGGAGAAGGGTATGCTGGCTACCGTAAAGAGCATTCTCTGATATAGGATTCGGTTGGCGAGGAGAATATCCTTGCCAATCCCTACATATCCTACTCGAACCGAAAGGGGCGGCACCGTAACGCAAGTTTACGGTACTGCCCCTTTCGATTTCTTATACGGACACGGCTCAGTCTGCCACGACTGCAAACTCGGCACCACCTGCATAGTCGGCTCCATTCTGTGAGCTGAGCGCAGTAAAGCGTATGTAGCGTGCCTTGACCGGTTGCTCCAGCATCATACGTTTGGGAGCGGCTGAACGGTCGAACGCAGCTTTGATGACCGGTTCGCCCCACTCCTTACCGTCCATGCTCACATGCAGCGAGTACTCCTTGATGTTTCCGTTGGTACCGCCATCCTGACGTGGGGTGTAGATGAAGCCCTTGATGGTCTTTACTTCGCCGGCATCGAAATCCACCCAGTGCGGATATTTCGCCACCGTGACAGAGTACATGGTATGCCATGTGCTGTTCAGGTCGCCGTCCACCAGGTTGGAGGCAGCTCCTTCATCGGTCTCTTCGCTGGAAGCATAGACCACTTCCATCGGGATGCTCTCAATCGGGGCAAAACTGGCCGTGCTCTTGACGGCGGCATTGTCGGCATAGAAGGCGGTTACCGTACCTCCCTTGCGCAACGAGAAAGGTTGGGTATAGGACTGCTTTTTCTTGCTGCCGTCCAGCGTATATAGGATGGAGGCTCCTGACTTCTTGGAAGCGAGCGTGACTTCGCCGTTTGCCGCACGGCTGATGGCAATCGGCATTTCGCCGCTGGCGGCTATCCGTGCCGTTGAAGTGAATTGCTTCTGTGATACCGGACGCAGGATGAAACTAAGGAAGTGGGGAACCGACTTCACACGGTCCGGTTCCAGCGGCCCGCCTTGTCCACAGCTGTTACCACCCAGACCGGTGACGGCTGCATCGAGGTGCAGGTGAGTGCCGGAGGAAGCAGGGAGCTGGTAGGGATGAGGTGCCAGGGTCATTTCGAGGGCCGACCAGGGCAGGGCAGAAGCCGAAAGAGGCTGGTCGCCGGCAATGAATTCGATGCCGTTGCCGTTGTCATCGGTCAGGGCACACCAGCGTATCTCTTCGCGGTTACCGTTGCTTTGCGGCTTCGGGAAGGCAACAAACTGTTCTGCCACCGTGCTCTCGTATTGCTCTACGAAGGCACCCGTGCGGCGATCGTTGTAGTTGTTCCATGGTCCGCGTCCGTAGTAGGTGTACCGTCCCATCGTTGAGGGCAACTGCAGGGCATAACCCAGTCGGGGCAGTACGACGGTAGCTTCGTTGGCCGTAATGTTCGACTGCAGTTCGATGGAACCGTCGGCATAGACCGTCCAGATTTGTGTAGTGACAAACTTAAAGTCATCCGCTCCGAAAGGCTCTTCAGTCAGCTCCTTGATGACATTCCTCCCCGTGTCGTTTCCTTCCAATTTTGCACCGTTGGGTGCCTGTGATACCACCGTATACATCAGCTGTATCGTATGGTCGCTCTTCCGGTCCTTGTTGATGCAGGCATAGCTCGTGGCAGTATGCTTCAGGTTGTGCAGCCCTTTCTCGAACCATTGGTTACGGGCCCAGTTGTCGTTGTCGGTAGGTGCACGGAGCGCGTCCAATTTCGGTCCCTGCCCCTCTATCAGCATCGGCTGACCGTTGTATTCCAACGTGTAGATAGAGCCCGTACGGTTGTCAAACATCACCCGGAAGTTCGTACCGCTGACGGTGGTGAAGTCTGCGTTTTCCTGCAGCTGCGGCCGTTCTAAAGAGGCGGTCTGTTCTTTGAGGGGGACAGGAGTGGCAGCGGCTTTCAGCGGCAGCTGTTCTTCGCTCTGTACATAGCCGGCCTTTGCCCACGGCTGGTCGTCGGCAAGCAGGAACTGCACCTTCACGAAATATTCGCTTTCAGGTTTCAGCTGACTGTAGTCGTAGGGAAGGGTATAGACTGCCTTGTCGCGCGGACCGACAATCTTCCGGGGAGCGATGTACTGGTCGCTTTCCTGAATTTTCTTGCCGTCCTCGTAGAGCGACCATACCATCTTGAACGGACTGAGCGGTGTGAAATAGTGTTTGTTGAAGACCTCAATCTTGCCGTTCTTCATGTCCAGTGCCTTTACGCCGATGTTCTGGTACACCTTGCGCACCTCGTAGAAGGCCGGCTTGGGCGAGTGGTCGGGGAAGAGAATACCGTTCATGCAGAACATGCCGCTGTTGGGTTTGTCGCCGAAGTCGCCACCATAGGCCCAGTAGCGATCGCCCGTCTGCGGGTCATAGTTGTAGATGGCCTGATCTACCCAGTCCCAGATGGCGGCACCACAGAAGAAGTTGGTCGATTCGATGGCATCCCAGTAGTCCACCAGGTTGCCCACGGCGTTACCCATCGAGTGGGCATATTCAGACACGTGGAAAGGATACTTGATGTCGTATTTGCCGGTCACGGCTCCTCTCATCCAGGCGATGGAAGGATACTGGTTCGAACCCATATCGACGATGTCGTTGTTGCGCTCGTACTGTACGGGACGAGACGGGTCGAACTGATGCAGGGCCTCGTAGGCCTTGACAAAGTTCTGGCCCGGTCCGGCCTCGTTGCCCAACGACCAGATGACTATCGAAGGATGGTTGACGTGCGAGTGGGCCAACTCCATGACACGTGCTACATGAGCGGCTTCAAATTCCGGTACGTGGGAGAGGGAAGCGGCTCCGTAGTAATATTCGTGGCTCTCGATGTTCGCCTCGTCTTCCAGGTAAATGCCGTACTTGTCGCAGACATAATACCAGTAGGGGTCGCAGGAGTAGTGCGAGTTGCGCACGTGGTTGATGTTGCCTTGTTTCATCAGCATCACTTCCGCTACCATCTGTTCGTGCGTAATGGCCTGTCCGGTCTCAGGACAGATTTCCTGCCGGTTCACGCCTTTCAGCTTGACGGTCTTGCCGTTCACGTAGTAGTAGCGGCCTGCCAGTCCGAACTCGTCTTCCGAAGCCGGAGTCTCCTTGATTTCCACCTTACAGAAGCCGAAAGCGGTGGAGAAGGTCTCTACGACCTTACCCTTCTTGTCCTTCAGCTGGCCTACCAGGGTGTAGCGGTAGGGGGCTTCGGCCGACCATTGGGCAGGCCGGGGAACGGTGAGGACGGCTGTGGTGGTAGTGGTGTTGCCTTGCAGGGTCTCGTCAACGGCTGTTGTTCCGCTGACTCCTTCCACCAGAGTGTTTTCGTCGGAATACAGCCAGTTGGCATACACCTTATAAGATAAGGTATATCCTTTGGCTGCCTTCTTGCCGAAGTTGCGGATGTCCGTTTCCACGCGGACGGTTCCGTCGCTGTACGAAGCGTCCAAATCGGGGAAGACACGCAGGTCGCGCACTTGTAGTTGTGCGGTAGATGTCAGCGATACGGTACGGAAGATGCCCGGCAGGCGGAACATATCTTGTGCTTCAAGGAACGATCCGTCCGAGTTGCGGTACACCTCGGCTGCTACGATGTTTTCTCCCTTAGGATTCAGATAAGGAGTAATGTCGAAGGAAGCGGTGTTGCGGGAATTTTTCGAGAAGCCCACATACTTCCCGTTCACCCACAAGTAGAAGAACGAGGAGACACCATCGAAGTTGATGTACACTTCCCGTCCGGCCCAGCCGGCGGGAACGGTGAAGCTGCGCCGGTAGGAACCCACTTCGTTGCGGTGCTTGTAGGTCACCCAGTCTGCCTGGGGAGTCCGCATGACACCGCCTTTCCAGTCGCCTACAGTCACCTTGTGCTGGAAGATAACCGGCTGGTTGGCATAGATAGGCACACCGTATTTCAGCGAACCGTCCTTCTGGATGCCTACCACATTCCACTGCATAGGTACGGTGACGTCGTCCCAGCCGGACACATCGAACGACGGCTGGTAGAAGTCCGCCGGTCGTTCGTCCGGGTTGCCCACCCAATGGAATTTCCACGCTCCGTTGAGCGACTGATAGTACGCACTGTGCTCCGGCAGCACCTTACGGGCACTTTCCACATCCGCAAAGGTGAAGAACCAGGCGTGAGGCTGCTCTTTATTGAGTGCCAGTCGTTCCGGCGATTCCCATTCCTTGCCGTCGGGAACTGTGGCGGCATGGTAATCAAAACCTTTCAGCGGTGCTGTCTGCGCCGTTGCATGTAGGCCGACGGCCAGCAGACCAATCAGATAGAGTAATCCTTTCATATTGATTGCATTCGATTCATGGCATTTGACTGTGCCATTATTTGATTAAACCTGCCCAAAGATAATCTAAATCGGGAGAAAAACTTTCACGCTTGCATGAAAAGTTATTCCGAGATGCAGCTTATCTTATTTAAAGATAGTGCAAATTGATTAATTTACACTATCTTTGTCGTATTAAACGTACACATTTATTTATGAACAACTTTGTATTTTACAGTCCGACTGAGTTTGTCTTCGGCAAAGATACCGAGACTCAGGTCGGAGCGATGGCACGGAAGTATGGTGCCCGGAAAGTAATGATTGTATATGGTGGCGGATCTGTGGTGCGGAGCGGACTGCTGGATCGTGTGAAGGCCTCGCTGCAAGAGGCCGATATCGCCTTCTGCGAATTGGGAGGGGTACAGCCGAACCCCATCGACCTGAAGGTATATGAAGGCATCGAGCTGTGCCGCAAGGAGGAGGCCGACCTATTGCTGGCTGTGGGCGGTGGTTCCACCATCGATACAGCCAAGGCCATTGCCTGCGGTGCTTTGTATGAAGGTGATTTCTGGGACTTTTTCATCGGGAAGGCGGTCATTGAGAAGGCACTGAAGGTGGCCGTTGTGCTTACCATCCCTGCCGCCGGAAGCGAAGGCTCTGGCAACAGTGTCATCACCAAGACTGAGACACTGCAGAAGTTAGGTATGGGCTCCAACAAGCTGCGCCCCCTCTTCTCCATACTGAACCCACAACTCACCTGTACCTTGCCTCCGTATCAGACGGCATCAGGCGTGGCAGATATGATGGCACACATCATGGAACGTTACTTCACCAACACCCGGGAGGTGGAAATCAGTGACCGGCTGTGCGAAGGCGTACTGAAGGCCATCATTGAAGAGGCACCGAAGGTAATCAAGGACCCGAACGACTACGAAGCCCGTGCCAACATCATGTGGAGCGGCATGGTGGCACACAATGGTACGTGCGGTGTAGGACGGGAAGAGGACTGGTCGTCACATGCCTTGGAGCACGAAATCAGTGCCATCTACAACGTGACGCACGGAGCGGGACTGGCTGTGGTGTTCCCCGCCTGGCTGACGTGGATGGTGACGCACAACGTGGACAAACTGGTGCAGTATGCCGTGAGGGTATGGGATGTACCCGTCCCCATCGGCAAGTTGCTGTCAGACGAGGAGAAAGTGGACGTAGCCACCGAGGGTATCCGCCGGTTGAAGGCATTCTTCACCTCACTGGGTCTGCCGGTGAGCTTTGCCGAACTGCACATCGAGCACCCAGACATTCCCCGTATGATTGAGAGCCTGCGTCGCAACAAAGGCAACCTGCTGGGCTGCTACGTGAAGCTGACCATGGAAGATTGCGCCGACATCTACCGGTTGGCTCTGTAAGATAGACTGAAAGAGCGATTCACCCCGGTCAGCGTTCGTCATCGAACAGGCAGGTTTCGTCCTGCCGGCCGGGGATGGAGAACTCTTTGTCGGCAAACAGTTCAGCAAGACCGGAGAGTTGCTTCAGGCGCAACAACTCGTCGCGGTCCATACCGATGTTCTTCATAATCCATTCATCAGACATGCCCGAGCGGTCCAGCTCAGCCACAATCTCGCACATCAGTTCAATGTTGTGTGTGCCTCGGGCCCGGTTGTGACGAATGGTAGAAGCCATACGGTTGGAGATGTCTTTCTCTATGACGACCACAGGCAGCATTCCCTTCTCGCGCTCGTAGATGCGTTTCGAGGTCTTCAGCACCCGGTAGCGGTGAAATCCGTCCACCAGGATATATTCATCCTTCTCTGCATCGTGATAGCAGACACAAGGCATGGTGAAGCCATCTTCCCAGATAGAGAGTTCGAGCAGCTTCATTTCGGGTGGAGCTACTACGTTGGGGTTATAGTCGTTGGCCTTTACCTTCTCTACAGGGACGGCTCTGACGTGATATACAGGACTTGTCTCTACGTTCATAACATCATATTTTTGAATTGTTCCATGATTTTGTCTCGCTTGTAGGCCTCCTCCTTGGTCAGGGCGAAGCCCATGTACTTGCAGGCATGGTCGTTCTTGAGGATGCAGATACACATTCGTTTGTAGGTGGGGATCTCCTTGAACTCGGGTATGTTGATGTCATCCAGGTACTCCATGCGGACAGGACGCTTCTGTGTCTTATAGTTAGTGCTGTTCATCACCTCGATGGGTATGCCGGCATCCTGCAGCCGCTGGATGGTCTGTTCGCTCAGACATCCGCCCTTGTTGCGCCAGAACTCGATGCTGACAGTCAGCTTCCTCAGGTAGTTGCGGCGGGTACGCTCGGGCAGGGTAGAGAGCAGAAATTGCATGAACGACTGCCAGGTATAGCCCTTGGGCAGACGGATGGTCTGCCAGCCCATGGCCCGTGTGCCCCCATAGATGCCGGTGAAGTTCACTCCGTTGACACGCCCTATCATCTTGCCCCATGTCAGGGGGTCGATGGCCCGATAGAGCTTCAATGCCTCCTGTGCCTCACCCAGGAAGGGACTGGCTAACAGCTGGCGTTCCAGGCTGACTCCGGCCCGGTAGTACATATCGTACAGACGGTTGTAGTCAAACCCGAACTTGCCGTTGGCAACCCAGATGTCTGTGGTCTTCCAGTCGAACAGCGGATAGGCGTTGTAGATGTCAATGCCGATTTTCGAGGTCCAGCGGTAGGTGTGGTACATCTGGTATTTGCGGGCCAGGTGGATGCAACGCCAGCGGTTGAAGCTCTCCTGCGTACGGATGCCTATCAGGAAACAGGTGCGTACGGCATCTTTCCGCTGGTGCAGCCATTGGGCAAAGTGCATCTGGAACTCGTAGTCCCACATGGTATCGGTGTAGAACGGAAAATCCTCCTTGTGATAGCTATCCTGCGGCATGGGACGCACCCAGATGTCTTTCATCTCTTCCTGCCAGGGACGCCAGTAGTTCTGATACATGGAGGTGCAGGTAGATACCCGGAAGGGGACGCATACCCGATAGACCTCCAGTATGTCGGGGTGGCTCTTCAGCACACGGTCTACATACTCTATGGTATATTGATACTGTATCTCGTAGTCCATGTGGAAGACACATATCTTGCGCTTCAGCCCGTGACGGATGACGTAGTCGATGCAGAGTTGCAGCAGCACGCCACTGTCCTTCCCTCCCGAAAAAGATACACACACCGTGTCAAAATCGCGGAAGATGATGTCAAGTCGCTCTTGCGCCAGCTCATATACGTTTTTCCCTTGCGTTGTTTTCATCTCCTGCTCATCTTTAGGTAGCGTGTCCACCGTTTCTCTTCCTTAAATCCCAGTTCACCGAACAGCTGTTCGTCCTCCAGAAAGGCAATAGCCGCAAGCGGCCGGTCCTGCGGGGTCTGTTCAATGACCTCCTGCAGCAGCTGCCTCAGCATGTCGGCATCGCGTCCAGGCGTGTAGTAGTTGTTGATGACATACTCCGAACGTTTGATCTCTACCGGCACAAAGCCCAGCAGCTTACGTCCTTGGAAGGCCAGATACCAGACGAAGTCTTCGTCCGTACGGAAGGGGAAGTTGTAATTCTGACGCAGCACCTTAGGATTCATCACCAAAGGAGCCACCCATTGATAGAGCCGCTTCTCTGTTCCCTGTAGTTTGAGTATATTCAGCATGAGCAATCAGACGTTTTCGTGATTATAGACCATCTTACGAGCATAGCACCACACGACGGCATAGGCTATCAACGGCACGATGAATGCCATCACCATGTTGGTATAGTCGGCTACCAGTCCCATGAGAAACGGTCCTACCACGCCTCCCACAGGAGACATCATCAGGAAGGAAGAGGCACGCTTGGTATTGCTGCCCAATCCTCTCAGCGAGAGGGCAAAGATGGTGGGGAACATAATGGCCTCGAAAGCGTAGCCGCAGAGCAGGGCTGCCAGCGAGCACCAGCCCACGTTGAGCAATACCACACTGGTGGTCAGCACCGTACCGGTGGCACAGACCAGCAACACCTTCTCGGCCCGTACCCGCCCCATAATCCAGCTGCCTGCAAAACGGCCCAGCATGAAGAGTCCCAGACCGCCGAAGGAGAGCACCACAGATGCATCCCGGGCATTCATCCACTTCTGCTCAACCACATAGTTGATGAAGAAGCTGTTGATGGATATCTCACCTACTTCGTAAGCAAAAAGTGCCAACAGTCCGAATATGAACAGATTATGCGACCACAGCCCGATACGTTTTCCCGACGGATCCACCTCCACGTGATGCTCTATTTCAGGCAGACGTACCCGTGAGAAGACAAGCGACACCAGCAGTACGATGATGCCCATGCAGATGTAGGGCAGTGCGACATTGCCGGAGCCCGTCTGTCCGTCCGATCCAAACAGCAGCAGACCGGCCAAGGCCGGCGCACAGATGCAGCCCAGTCCATTGAACGACTGTGCCAGATTGAGGCGGCTGGCGGCTGTTTCGCGGGCACCCAGTTCGGTGACATACGGATTGGCAGCTGTCTCCAGAAAGGTAAGGCCGCATCCGATGACGAAAAGGGCGAACAGGAAGAACTCGAACGAAAGCAGCTGCTGGCCGGGGATGAAGAGCAGCGAGCCTATGCCATAGAGCAGCAGACCGAACACCACCCCCCGACGGTAGCCAAAGCGGTTGATGAACAATCCGGCCGGAATGGCCATGATAAAATAGCCCATATACATCATCATCTGTATGAAGGCCGAGTGTGCTTTCGATATATCCAGCACCTCTTGGAAATGCTTGTTCAACACATTCAGGATAGCGTGGGCAAAGCCCCACAGGAAAAAGAGCGAAGTGATCAGGATAAAGGGAATCCTGTACTGCCCTTCCACTAACGATACACGTTTCTGTTTCATTGATACGTCTTTTATTTTGCCGCGAAGATACATAAAATATCCATTGCGGTAAAATAAGCAGCCTTTATTTTGCCATAACAAGGCATTTCCAAACAATTCCCAAAGCCATTCGCCTATCGTTGATAATGCTATAGGGGCAGATTTGTGTGTCTGCCCAAACCGCACGCAAGGCATCATCGCGAACGAAATTCAAGGCGGACACGCAGCTTCGCCCTTACAATCATCGGATGGTTTCACCCAAAGTGTAATGGGGGCTCAGGATGACAATAGGATAGGCAATATGAACGTTGATACCAAAACATCAAAGCTGAAAGGAAAAGCAGTAATCATTTCGGACAAAAAGGGACTCTCAAAGGGTCACTCCTATGGGGAGCATCATTCAGTCGTATCATGAAACATATTCAGAATTCGATTGAATGTTTGCTATCTTAACTGATTGATAACCAAATGATTGTAAATGCTAATTGGCTATAGTTAATTACTGCATTGCAAAATAAACATTGTCTTCCATCATCGACAGTCTCAGTAAAGCATTTGCCTGGTTCGATTCCTTTTTAAGTACAGTTTCCACTACCT
>SAMEA3663297__coassemble_983_pt1 | contig 11710 bp, 9 predicted proteins | sample SAMEA3663297__metabat2_low_PE_003 | metagenome-assembled genome bin SAMEA3663297 (sample SAMEA3663297) | pig gut metagenome | biome: pig gut; feature: pig-associated habitat; material: faeces | place: China | collected 2013
CTGAAGGTGCAGGCGGCCATTCTTGCCGGCATGGACACCACCCCTCACTTCCAGAAGGAGATGAAGGCTTACCGCCGCCAGCTGTTGTACGAACAGCTGAGCAAGGACGCTGCACCAACGGAGCAGACATCGCACGCCTCCCCCGAGGAAAGGGTATACATCTGTCAACTGTTCAAACGCATCCCACAAAACGCAACTCCCGCCTCTTTCAGACAGACGAGACAGTGGATGGATTCGCTTTCCGCCTGCCTCAACGAGCATCCAGACAAGCTACAGACATACATCCAACAATTCTCCGATGCCAAGGACAGTATCTGGATTCATCCGCGCCAAGTCACCATTGAACTGGAGGAGCAGGCCTTCTCGCTCAAGGTTGGAGAGCTGTCTGCCCCCTTCCTTACTCCAGAAGGCATCCACATCATCGCTGTGCTCAAGAAAGAGAACTGCATCCAGTCCTGTGCACCAAACCCTATCAATTCTTCGCTCCGTCCGTCCGCCAACACATTGGATGATTGGAAGAGAAGATGTAACTACGCCCCCCAAGAAGGCATCGAGGAACTATTGACACACGGGAAGAGCACGCACACCCTCTTTACGATTGCAGAAAAGCCCTATACGGGCGAAGATTTTGCCCGCTTTGCCACCGCCCATCCGGCAAGCAGAAAGCGCCAACTCGAATTGTTTACAGTGAAATCATTGCTTGATTATCAAAATGAGACACTGGAACAGAGAGATACGACGGCACACAGACTCCTTGAATCCTTTCGGGAGAAGAGACTGGTCGAACTGATAACCGAACGTGAAGTGATTCGCCCCAGCCAGGATGAAGAAGGCATCCAGCGCTATTTTGCCGCGCACCATGCCGACTATCAGTGGGAAAAACCACGTTTCAAAGGATGCGTTCTCTATGGTGACACCAAACGAACCATCAAGCGGGCCAAGAAGTTTCTGCGCAAATTGCAGGCTGGAGAGTGGAGCGATGCCATACGACTGACCTTCAATGCCGACGGACAAACACTCATCCGACTGCAACATGGCATCTTCACAATGGGGGAGAACGAGGTAGTAGACGCCTTGTTTTTCAAGCGAAAAGGAGCAAGGATTCAGCTTGACGAGACATTTCCCTTTGTGGATGTGCTGGGCGAGAAGCTGACAGGGCCGGAAAGTTATCAAGAAATACGCTCAAAAGTAACGGATGACTACCGAAACTACCTGCAACAACAGTGGGAGAGGGCTTTACGGGCCTCCGCTAAGGTTGAAATAGACCAACAGGTTTTAAAAACCGTTAATAATCACTGATGCAACCGATTAAAACACTATCTTCGCCCCTTAAATGATAATTGTCGAATCCATGCGTACAACATTCTTCGGAGCACTATTGGCTTGCCTCTGCCTGGCGTGTAGCGAGCAGCACGACCACCATGGGAAAACTCCCTTGGTCGAATTGGAAGGGAATTTTCTCTACCACGAAGATTTGCAGTCTGTACTGCCGAACGGACTTTCGAAGGACGACAGCCTCCTGTTTGCCGAACACTACATCCGCAATTGGGCCGAAGAGATACTGCTGTTCAACAAGGCACGAAACAACATACCTGACAATGCCGAGATTGACAAGCTGGTGGAACACTACCGAAAAGCCCTCATCATGCACACATACCAGCAGGCACTGATACACCAGCAGTTGTCGGCCACTATTTCCGACACGGAGATGGAAACGTATTACGAAAAGAATCAGGCACTGTTCAAGGTAGAGCGTCCGCTGATGAAAGGATTGTTCATCAAGGTGCCGTTGAAAGCCCCGCAACTGGCCAACGTACGCCGCTGGTACAAGAATCCGGCACAAGACGCTGTAGAGCATCTGGAGAAATACAGCCTGCAACATGCCGTCAAGTACGAGTATTTCTACGACAAATGGATTCCGGTATCGGAAATGCTGGATTTGATGCCGCTGAACGTAAAAGATACGGACGGATATTTTCAGAACCACCGCCACATTGAGCTGAAGGATACAGCCTATTGCTACTTCCTCAACGTGGCCGACTACCGCGCCATCGGGGACCAAGAGCCATACGAATCGGCCCGCAATCAGGTGAAAGATATTCTGATGAACATGAAGCAGGTGGAATTCATGAAACAGGTGAAGGACGACCTGTACCAACGGGCGGTCAGACAAGATAGAATCAAATATTATTAGTTAGATAGTGAAAACAAGATGAAAAAGTATATGAACCTGAAGTTTGCAGTTTTATTTGCCCTGACATTATTGTCCGGCCTATCCGCTTACGGACAAGACAATGTGATTGATGAAGTGGTCTGGGTAGTAGGTGACGAAGCCATTCTGAAGTCTGAAGTGGAAGAGGCACGCATGAATGCCCTGTACGAAGGACGTAAGTTCGACCGTGACCCCTATTGTGTGATTCCCGAAGAGATTGCCGTACAGAAGCTCTTCCTACACCAGGCCGTACTGGACAGTATCGAAGTCTCTGAAAGTGAGGTCATCCAACGGGTGGACATGATGACCAATATGTACATTGCCAACATCGGCTCGCGCGAGAAGATGGAGGAATACTTCAACAAGACCTCCAGCCAAATCCGCGAAACCCTGCGCGAAAACGCCCGTGAAGGTCTGACTGTACAGAAGATGCAGCAGAAGCTGGTAGGCGAAATCAAAGTGACACCGGCCGAAGTGCGCCGCTACTTCAAAGACCTGCCACAGGACAGCATCCCCTACATTCCCACACAGGTAGAAGTACAGATTGTCACGCTGCAACCTAAAATACCAACCGAAGAGATTGAGGACGTGAAGAGACGCCTGCGCGACTATACCGACCGCATCAACAAGGGAGAGACAAGTTTCTCTACCCTGGCCCGCATGTATTCCGAAGACCGTGGATCGGCAATCAACGGCGGCGAGATGCCTTTCTATGGAAAGGGGCAGCTGGATCCAGCCTTCGCGAACGTTGCCTTCAACCTGCAGGATCCGAACAAGATATCAAAAATTGTGGAGTCGGAATTCGGATTCCATATCATCCAGCTGATAGAGAAACGAGGCGACCGCATCAAGGCACGCCACATTTTGCTGAAACCGCATGTGCCGGAGAGTGCCCTGGAGGCAGCTAACGCACGCCTAGACTCCATTGCCGATGACATCCGCAACGGCAAGTTCACCTTTGAGGAGGCAGCCGCCGTCTTGTCACAAGACAAGGACACACGCAACAACCACGGCCTGCTGCCAAATCCCAACACCAATACATCGAAGTTTGAGATGCAGGAACTGCCTCCTGAAATTGCCAAGGTGGTGGACAACATGAAGGTGGGCGAAATCTCAGAAGCCTTCACCATGATTCCCCAAAAGACCGGTAAGGAGGAGTGCGTCATTGTCAAACTGAAAAGCCGCACCAACGGCCACAAGGCCACCATCGCCGATGACTACCAGAACCTGAAGGAGATTGTGCTGGAGAAACGCCGGAACGAGATGCTGGACAAATGGATTCGCGAGAAACAGAAACATACGTACGTACGTATCAAGGACACCTGGAAAAACAACTGCGCGTTCAAGTATCCCGGCTGGATTAAAGAATAATCTACAGATACTGTGTGCCATTAAACGTTTTGTATGCAAGAGAAAGCGAGAAGAAAAAACATACTGAGCAGGCATAGATACCTACTGACAGGTATTCTATGCCTGTTTGGCATGGTTCTGCTATGCGCGCAGGACAAGAAGCCGGCAACGAAAACCTCCCAGCAAGAGCAGAGTGACACGCTCCGCCCACCTACCGGGCCACAAGAGAAAAAGAAGACGCGGGTAGACCTGCTCTATGCCGACGAAGCGGTGGCCGATAAAGAGCTACGCCCCGATGTGCAAGTACTGATAGGTTCAGTCAAGCTGCGTCACGACAGCATGTACATGTTCTGTGACAGTGCGCTTATATACGAGAAAATCAACTCCGTAGAAGCCTTCGGCAACGTACACATGGAGCAGGGAGACACTCTCTTCATCTACGGCGACTACCTCTACTACGACGGGATGTCACAGCTGGCCATGCTGCGAGAGAACGTACGGCTCATCAACCGTACCACCGAACTGACCACAGACAGCCTGAACTACGACCGCCTCTATAACCTGGGCTACTACTTCGATGGGGGAACGCTGACCGACGAGGAGAATGTGCTGACCTCAGAATGGGGCGAATACAGTCCGGCTACCAAGCTGGCCATTTTCAACCACGACGTCAAACTGGTCAATCCCAAGTTTGTACTGACCTCTGACACCCTGAAATACAGCACCGAAAGCAAGATTGCCACCATCCTGGGGCCATCGGATATCGTAAGCGAAGAGAACCACATCTACTCCGAACGGGGCTGGTACAACACCACCACCGAACAGGCCGAGTTGCTGGACCGCTCTGTCCTGACGAACCAAGGCAAGCGTCTCACCGGTGACAGTCTGTTCTACGACCGCCAGCTGGGCTACGGCGAAGCCTTCCACCATGTACAGATGAACGACACCGTCAACAAGAATATGCTGACGGGCGACTATTGCTTCTATAACGAGCGGACCGGTAGTGCCTTGGCTACCGACCGGGCCGTTGCCGTAGACTATTCGCAGGGAGACAGCCTCTTCGTACATGGCGACACCCTGCGCATGATTACCTTCGACCTGGACACCGACTCCATGTACCGCGAATTGCGCATCTACCACAAGGTACGTGCCTATCGCACGGACATACAGGCGGTGTGCGATTCACTGGTGTACAATTCCAAAGACTCTTGCATGACCATGTATACCGACCCTATCCTCTGGAGCGGCAGCCAGCAATTGCTGGGCGAGGAGGTGAAGGTGTATATGAACGACAGCACCATTGACTGGGCACACATCATCAATCAGGCACTGGCCATCGAGAAGAAGGACACGCTGCACTACAACCAGGTTGCCGGTAAGGAGATGAAGGCCTACTTCCGCGAAGGAGAAATGCGCCAGATAGACGTGAACGGCAATGTACTGGTCATCTACTATCCGACAGAGGAACGAGACAGTTCACTCATCATGATGAACTACAGCGAAGCCCCGTTCCTGCGGATGTTGCTGAAGAACCGCAAGTTGGAACAGGGTTCCTTCATCGGAAAGACCACCGGTACAGCCTATCCGATGAGCCAGATACCGGCAGACAAATATCGGCTGCCCGCATTTGCCTGGTTCGACTATATACGTCCGCGCAACAAGCAGGATATATTTAACTGGCGCAGCAAGCGGGCCGGCGAAGAGCTGAAGAAGAGCGACCGCAAGCCGACTGCATCGCCACGCAACATGCACATCAAACGTAGTAATAACAAGAAATAGATACACCATGGGAATGTTTACAATGCGGAAACCGCGTGGTTTCAACCATCCCTACATCTATGTGGATGAACGAAAAGAGAGACTGGCTAAAATGGAGGAGAGCGCCAAGCGTGAGCTGGGCATGTTGCCTCCCAAGGAGTTCTCACCCGAAGATATCCGAGGAAAATTCATTGAAGGTACTACCCACCTGAAGCGCCGCAAGGAGAGCGGACGGAAGCCCATGCATGTAGGCATGGCCATTGTCCTCATCGTATTACTGTTCTACTTGTGGTACGCCATCAGTAACGGAATCATTTAAGCCTTATGAGTGATATCATCCATCTGCTACCCGAGTCGGTAGCCAACCAGATAGCAGCCGGCGAGGTGATACAGCGGCCAGCATCTGTCATCAAGGAGCTGGTAGAGAATGCCATCGATGCCGGTGCCGGCGAAATCTATGTGCTGGTGACCGATGCCGGCAAGACCTGTATACAGGTCATTGACGACGGTAAAGGGATGTCCGAGACCGACGCCCGCCTTGCCTTTGAGCGTCATGCCACCTCCAAGATACAAAACGCCTCCGACCTGTTTGCCCTGCATACGATGGGATTCCGCGGAGAGGCACTGGCCTCTATAGCAGCCGTAGCCGAAGTAGAGCTGAAAACCCGGCAGGCCGACCAGGAGCTGGGTACCCGGCTGCTGCTGTCGGGGTCACGTCTGGAGGCACAAGAGCCCGTTGCCTGCTCACCCGGCAGCAACTTCTCGGTCAAGAATCTCTTCTTCAACGTACCGGCCCGCCGCAAGTTTCTGAAGTCCAACTCTACCGAGCTGAGCAATATCCTGACCGAGTTCGAACGCATTGCCTTGGTCAATCCCCAAGTGGCATTCTATCTGTACAGCAACGACTCCGAGGTATTCAATCTTCCGGTCATGCCGCTGCGTCAGCGCATCATGAGCATCTTCGGGAAGAAACTGAACCAGCAGCTGCTCTCGGTGGACGTAGATACCAGCATGATCAAAGTCAGCGGATTCGTGGCCAAGCCGGAGACGGCACGCAAGAAGGGGTCACACCAATACTTCTTTGTCAACGGCCGCTATATGCGCCATCCCTACTTCCACAAAGCGGTAATGGAAGCATACGACCAGCTGATTCCGGCCGGCGAGCAGATATCTTACTTCATCTATTTTGAGGTAGACCCTGCCAGCATTGACGTCAACATCCACCCCACCAAGACGGAAATCAAGTTTGAGAACGAGCAGGCTATCTGGCAAATCCTGTCAGCGGCAGTCAAAGAGACGCTGGGACGTTTCAATGCAGTACCCACCATCGACTTCGATACGGAGGATATGCCTGACATTCCCGCCTTTGAACAGGCCCGCCCGATAGAGCCTCCTCAGGTGCATTACAATACAGAATTCAATCCCTTCAAGTCGGCCGCCTCGTCAGCCTACTTCCAAGAGAAAGGGAAGGGAGAGCGAACTACCTCCAACAAGGGATGGGAGGCTCTCTACGACGACCTCACCCCATCAGACAGGACGGAAACCGCCTCTGTAGAAGAGGCAATACCCGATGAAGGGATGGAATGGAAAATCCCCGCAGCCCCTTCCTCCGAACCGGCTGCTTCGCTTCTACCCTCCACCCCTCGTACCGGTATGGAACAGGGAGGAACACATTTCCAACTGAAAGGGAGGTATATACTGACATCCGTCAAATCGGGGGTAATGCTGATAGACCAGCATCGGGCACACATCCGCATCCTGTACGAGCGCTACATGCACCTGCTTCAGCAGAAGAAAGGTTCATCACAAGGAGTCCTCTTCCCCGAAATTGTGCAGCTGCCACCCTCTGAAGCTACCATACTGGAGGGTATCATGGACGACCTGAATGCCATAGGTTTCGACCTTTCGCCTTTAGGAGGGGGCAGCTATGCCGTCAACGGCATCCCCGAGGGAACCGAAGGGTTGAACCCCGTAGAGATGGTGCGCGACATGGTGCATACCGCCATGGAAAAGGGTAAAAACGTCAAGGAGGATATACAGAGCCTGCTGGCTTTGACGCTGGCACGGGCTGCCTCCATCGTCTATGGACAGGCATTGTCAGAAGAGGAGATGGCCAATCTGGTGGACTGTCTGTTTGCCTCCCCCACCCCCAATTATACGCCCGATGGAAAGACCATCCTGGCCACCATCAAGGAGGATGAAATAGAGAAGTTGTTCAAGTGAGAACTCCTTCCATTTCACATTAAAACTTCTGTCCCTGCAGTTTAAAACTTTTCATCCAAAAGTTTTAAACTGCAGGGACAGAAGTTTTAAAGCTATTTCACGCCTGTCGGATAGATAGTTCGAACCTTATACCATGAAGTCTTTCCGACGAAGCACAAAGTTACTTCCCAAGTATTTTTCACGTACTATCTGATTGACCGACAGCTCTTCCGGCGTACCTTGGAAAAGGATTTTCCCCTCAAACAGCAGGTAGGCACGGTTGGTGATACTCAGCGTTTCCTGCACGTTATGGTCGGTTATCAGGATGCCGATATTTTTCTTCTTGAGGTCCCACACAATCTTCTGGATATCCTCCACAGCAATCGGGTCCACACCGGCAAAGGGCTCGTCCAGCATGATGAACTTGGGGTCAATAGCCAGACAACGGGCAATCTCCGTGCGCCGCCGCTCACCACCGGACAGCTGGGTACCCTTGTTCTTGCGCACCTTCTGCAGGCGGAATTCGGCAATCAGGCTCTCCAGTTTGTCTTTCTGATAAGAGAGCGGACGTCCCGTCATCTCCAGCACAGAAGCGATGTTATCCTCCACACTCATCTGGCGGAACACCGAAGCTTCCTGAGCCAGATAGGCAATGCCCGTCTGGGCACGTTTGTACACGGGATAGCCTGTTATCTCCAAATCGCCCAGAAAGATGTGCCCTGCATTGGCCGTCACCAGTCCCACCGTCATGTAGAACGACGTTGTCTTGCCGGCTCCGTTCGGACCCAGCAGTCCCACTATCTCTCCCTGCTTTACGTCAAAGGATACATGGCTCACGACGGTACGTTTGCCGTAACGCTTCACCAGGTCTTCCGTCCGTAGCACCAACGGTTGCTCCTCTGTCACAGTAGCAGTTTCGGCTGTTACGGGTCCTTGCGATATTTCCTTTACTTCTTCCAGATTGTCCATTATGACTCTTTCTTCTTCCATACTCTAAAGGTTTTCAGCGCAAAAGTAAGAAAATAAGCTGAAATGATGTACATTTGCAGAGAAATAGTTTGAAGCCCGACATCTTTCAGACGAAAGATAGAGCGAATATTGGGATAGAGTCAACAACAGAACGTTATGATAAAAGCACTTAGAACCGTAGGAAGATACATGCAGCTGATGGGACGAACCTTCTCCCGACCGGAACGTATGCGCATGTTCTTCCGCCAATATGTCGATGAGATGGAGAAGCTTGGGGTCAACTCCATAGGTATCGTATTGCTGATATCCTTCTTCATCGGAGCCGTCATTACCATACAAATCAAGCTGAACATCGACAGCCCCTTCATGCCGCGTTGGACGGTTGGATACGTCACCCGCGAAATCATGCTGCTGGAGTTCTCTTCCTCCATCATGTGTCTGATACTGGCAGGCAAGGTTGGCTCCAACATTGCCTCCGAACTGGGCACCATGCGTGTCACCCAGCAGATAGATGCGTTGGAGATTATGGGAGTGAACTCGGCCAACTACCTGATACTTCCCAAAATATCGGCCATGGTCACTACCATTCCGCTGATGGTGACGTTCAGCATCTTTGCCGGCATCATAGGTGCCTATTGCATGTGCTGGTTTGGCGGAGTCATGTCAGCTGTAGACCTTGAATATGGCCTGCAATACATGTTTGTAGAGTGGTTCATCTGGTGCGGCATCATCAAGTCCCTCTTCTTCGCCTTCATCATAGCCAGCGTATCAGCCTTCTTCGGCTACACCGTAGAAGGAGGCTCCATCGAAGTAGGCAAGGCCTCGACCGACTCTGTGGTCTGCAGCAGTGTGCTCATCCTGTTTGCTGACTTGATACTGACCAAACTACTGATGGAATAACCTCAATCAAAAAGATTTCACCAATTCGACTACTGACCATGATTGAACTGAAAGGACTCTATAAATCATTTGAAGGGAAAGAGGTGCTGAAAGACATCAACACGACCTTCGAGAATGGAAAGACAAACCTGATTATCGGTCAAAGCGGTTCGGGTAAGACGGTGCTGATGAAGTGCATCGTGGGACTGCTCACGCCGGAACGCGGCGAGTTACTCTACGACCGGCGCAACTTCCTGGCCATGGGGAAGAGAGAAAAGAAGGAATTGCGGCGCGAAATGGGAATGATTTTCCAGAGTGCAGCCCTCTTTGACTCAATGACGGTGCTGGACAACGTGATGTTTCCGCTGAACATGTTCAGCAATGATACGTTGCGCGACCGCCAACGCCGTGCCCTGTTTTGTCTGGACCGTGTCAACCTGTCGGAGGCACAGGACAAATATCCCGGCGAAATCAGTGGAGGTATGCAGAAGCGTGTGGCTATTGCACGCGCCATTGCTCTGAACCCCCAATACCTTTTCTGTGACGAACCTAACTCGGGACTGGATCCCAAGACCTCTTTGGTCATCGACGAACTGATACAGGACATCACCAAAGAGTATAACATGACCACGCTCATCAATACCCACGACATGAACTCTGTAATGGGTATCGGCGAGAAGATCATCTTCATCTACGAAGGACGGAAAGGATGGGAAGGAACCAAGGAGGAGATTTTCACCTCCACCTGCGAAGAACTGAACAACTTCATCTTTGCTTCCGACCTGTTCCGCAAGGTGAAGGAGGCTGAGATGAAGAAACGCTGACATCAAGGTGATTCTTCTTGCTCCCCTTCTTCTGCAATAAAACTCGGGTGGTTCTACGTGCATCCCCTCTTTATGGTACGCCAAATTACCATAAAAAAGGGAGTTGTAGAACTACTAAGAAGCCATACCTTTGCATCGTCGAAACCAAATACGAATGCAATTAAAGAATTATTTTCAGCAAAGTCTATATGGTCCGCGAGCATATCTTTGACGAAGCTGACGTAGTTTTCGACTGGCATCCGGGCAGTTCACAAGGTGTTAGCACCGGTTTGGGCACCGCCATGACGATGGTCGATTTCCGTTTCTATGGGAAAAGCGCACATGCCGCCGGCAATCCCTGGAAGGGCCGTTTCGCCTTGGATGGCGTTGAAGCACTCGATTATATGGTCAACCTGCTGCGTGAACATGTACCGACCAGCAGCCGCATCCACTATGTCATCGCTGATGGCGGTGAGGCACCTAATGTGGTACCGGAATATGCCCGTGTCAGCTATTACATACGTTCACCCAAACGAGAAACTCTGGCTAAAATTCAAGAATGGATTTTCAATGCCGCCGATGCAGCCGCTTTAGGCACACAGACCCGTGTTGAAAAGGAGATTATCTGCGGCTATTACGAAAAGCTGCCTAATCGGACACTCCAGCAATTGCTGCAAGACAATCTGGAATTGGTAGGCCCTCCCGTCTGAGATGAACGTGAAACAGCTTTTGCCCGCGAACTTTATCAGACGGTTGATCAGAAAGCACCATTAGAATTAGCCAATCAGGTTCAACCTTTGCGCGAGTTCGAAAAAGAGGGAAGCGGCGGTTCTTCTGATGTAGGCGATGTCAGTTGGGTTGTGCCGAATGCAGGTTTCAGCACGGCCACATTTATACCCGGTTCGGCAAGCCACTCATGGCAAAATGTAGCGGCCGATGGCACCACCATCGGAACGAAAGGTGCCATCGTGGCAGGTAAGGTCTTCGCCCTGTCTGTCATCGAACTCTTCCTCAATCCCAAGCTTGTAGCTCAAGCAAAGGAGGAGTTCCTGAATCGACGCGGTTCGGACTTTGAATATAAAGCCCTGCTTGGCGACCGACGGCCAGCCTATGACTACCGTAAATAAATTCTATTATCAACCAGTGCTTTGACGACCCCATCGTCAAAGCACATTACAGACATACCTTATGAACAAGCAACTCATTATTTGGATTGGAGCACTCGTTGCAGGCGCACTTCTTGGGCTACTTCGTTTCGAGTGGCTCAACGAGCTGTTCAACTTCGTGGCCACGGCCTATACCCGGCTGTTTCAGTTCGTCGCTGTGCCGACCATCGCACTGGCAGTAATCACCACCCTATCCACTTTAAGCAAAGATTCAGGCATCATCTTCCGACGCACGTTGGTTTATACGCTACTCACTACATTGGCATCAACAGCCGTAGGATTAGATCTCTATCTTCTCATCGCCCCAAGCAACCTTCCCGCCGATATCGTTTATGCCGAAGAGAGTGCCATACCAAGCAGTCTGGAGACCT
>SAMEA3663297__coassemble_992_pt1 | contig 11633 bp, 7 predicted proteins | sample SAMEA3663297__metabat2_low_PE_003 | metagenome-assembled genome bin SAMEA3663297 (sample SAMEA3663297) | pig gut metagenome | biome: pig gut; feature: pig-associated habitat; material: faeces | place: China | collected 2013
AACCCTTTCAAGAAACTAACCGAAGGCTGGAAACGCCTGATGCATGACGAGGCCTTGAAGAAGAAAATCTACATCATCATCTTCGAGAGCGACACCCCACTGGGCAAGCTGTTCGATGTAGCCCTGATGCTCTTCATCGTGCTCAGCATTCTGGTAGTGGTAGCCGAGAGCATACAGAGCTGGACCGACACCATGGGTCCCTATCTGCGCGGTCTGGAATACCTCTTCACCTTCTTCTTCACAGCCGAGTATCTGCTGCGCATTTACTGTTCGCCCGAGCCCCGGCGGTACGTCCTGAGCTTCTTTGGCATCATCGACCTGCTGGCCACGCTGCCCTTCTACATTACCTGGCTGTTCGGACCGGCCCGCTACCTGCTGATAGTACGTACCTTCCGGCTCATCCGGGTGTTCCGTGTATTCAAGCTATTCAACTTCCTCAACGAAGGCAACCTGCTGCTCTCCTCGCTCTACATCAGCAGCCGCAAGATAGCCGTATTCTTCCTCTTCGTGCTGACGCTGGTCATCTCCATCGGCACACTGATGTACATGATTGAGGGGCAACGCCCCGGTACGGCCTTCAACAACATACCCAACAGCATCTACTGGGCCATCGTCACCCTGACCACCGTAGGCTACGGCGACATCACGCCGGAGACACCCTTCGGCCGCTTTCTATCGGCCATCGTCATGCTGATGGGCTACACCATCATTGCCGTACCCACCGGCATCGTGTCGGCATCCATGATACAGAGCAGCCGACGGAAGGAATCTGCCGACCAGCCGCAACCAGCAGATAGCGGCACCCCGCAACCCGAACAGACCGACCATCCTGCTCCCTCGCTGCACGACCGCGCCTGGACGGTACTGGAGAGCGAATACCTCATCCGGCGGCCTTGGCTCACCGCCCGCCGCGACAAGGTACAGCTGCCCACAGGAGCCGTCATACCGGAATACTATGTACTGGAATATCCTGACTGGGTGAATGTCATCGCTATCACCACCGACGGACGTTTCGTGATGGTACGTCAATACAGACATGGACTGGGCGAAACACGCTACGAGCTGTGTGCCGGAGTCTGCGAGGCGGGTGAAGCGACGTTGCTCTCCGCCCAACGCGAACTCTACGAGGAGACAGGCTACGGAGGCGGCAACTGGCAACCGTGGATGACTCTGTCGGCCAACGCCAGCACCATGAACAACCACACGCACTGCTTCCTGGCCACCGGCGTGAGCCCCATATCCACCCAGCACCTGGAGGAGAGCGAAGACCTGACGGTACACCTGCTCACAGCCGACGAGGTGAAGTGCCTGCTCGATACGGACGAGGTACGTCAGTCACTCATGGCCGCACCACTGTGGAAGTACTTTGCCGACCGACCGTACTAATTGGAAGAGGAAGGGCGGCGGACCAGCTTGTCGGCATGATACGAAGAGCGCACCAAGGGGGCACTCTCTACCTGCTGAAAACCTTTCTGCAAGCCTATCTCCTTGTAGCAGGCAAACTGCTGGGGCGTGATATAGGCCTGCACCGGATAGTGTCTGTGACTGGGCTGCAGATACTGGCCGATGGTCAGGATGTGACAGCCCGCCGCACGTACGTCGTCCATCAACTCTTCCACTTCCTCCGGTGTTTCACCCAGTCCCACCATGATGCCCGTCTTGGTGGTGATGCCGCTTCGGGCTATCTGGCGCAGTACGCTGAGGCTTGTATCGTAGCGGGCGGCGCTGCGCACCAGCGGTGTGATGCGACGCACCGTCTCCATGTTGTGTGCCATGATGTCAGGCCGCGCCTCAATGACCTGTGCCACCAGCTCTTCACGTCCCTGGAAGTCGGGTGTCAGCACTTCGATGGTCGTCTCCGGATTCAGCCGACGTATCTCACGGATGGTACGTGCCCAGTGCGCCGCACCCAGGTCGGGCAGATCGTCACGGTCTACCGAGGTGATGACGGCGTGCGACAACTTCATCAAGGCCACCGACTCGGCCACATGCAACGGCTCGTCGGCATCAAGCGGTAATGGCTTTCCGCTCTGCGTGTTGCAGAACTTGCAACAGCGGGTACACACATTGCCCCCAATCATCAGGGTGGCGGTTCCCCTACTCCAACATTCACCCATATTGGGGCAACGGCCGCTGCTGCATATCGTGTGCAGGCAGTGCGACTCTACAATGCGTTTGGTCTCGGTATATCGTTCGTTGGCTCCGATGCTGATTTTGAGCCATTCGGGTTTACGTACTCTCATAGTAGATTCTTTAGACATTACAAGTTGTTCTTGAAGAAGTTGGTCAGACGTGTGTAGAGGTGCAGGCGCGTGTTACCTCCATAGATGCTGTGGTTCCGGTTGGTATACACCTGCATATCAAACTGCTTGCCCAGCTGAACCAGCTGTTCGGCATACTCGGCACAGTTCTGGAAGTGGACGTTGTCATCGGCCATACCGTGTACCAGCAGCAGCTGTCCGTGCAGTTTGTCAGCCCGTGCAATGGCCGACGTAGCCCGATAGCCTTCGGCATTCTCCTTGGGTGTGCGCATAAAACGCTCGCCATATACGGTATCGTAGTAGTTCCAGTCGGTCACAGCCGCCACGGCCACACCCGCCTTAAACACCGGTCGTCCCTCGCTCATGCTCATCAGGGTCATATAGCCTCCGAAGCTCCATCCCCAGATGCCGATACGGTTCTTGTCGATATAGGGCAATCCGCCCAGATAGATGGCAGTTTCCACCTGGTCCTTAGCTTCCTTGATACCCAGATTCAGATAGGTACACTTGGCAAAGTCAGCTCCCCGACCGCCCGTTCCGCGTCCGTCCACACACACCACCACGTATCCCTGCGAAGCCATATAGGTCTCCCAGCTGATGCTGAAGTTATCCAGTACCTGCTGCGAGGCAGGGCCGCTATACTGATACATCAGGGCAGGGTATCGCTTGCTTGCCGAGAAGTCGGCCGGCTTCATCATCCAACCGTTCAGCCGCACGCCCTCCGATGTCTCAAAGCTGAAGAACTCCTTCTGCGGCAGGGCATATTCAGCCAGCCGCTGCCTCAAGGCCGCATTGTCCTCCAGCACCACCAGCACCTTGCCCGTATTGTCGTTCAGGGTAATCTGCGTGGGTATGCTCAGGCTGGAGTATCGGTTCATATAGTACTTCATGTTGGCACTGAACTGTGCAGAGTTGGTACCGCTCTGTGCAGAGAGCTTGCTCTTCTTCCCCTTACGGTCTACCTTATAGATGGCCGTGCGCATAGGGCTCTCCTCGTTGCTGCTGAAGTAGAAGGTGCCCTCTGCAGCATCGTAACCCAAAAAACTCTTCACCTCGTAGTTGCCGGAGGTGACCTGCTTCACCAGGTTGCCGTTCATGCTGTACCAGTAGAGGTGGTTGTAGCCGCTCTTCTCGCTGACGAAACTGAAATTATCAGGATAGAACACGATGTTGTCCAGCACATCTTCGTGGATATAGGTATCGCTCTCGTCACGCAACGCCAGTTTGGCCACCGTACTGCGCGGGTCGGCGAAATAGAGTTCCAGCCGATCCTGATGCCGGTTCATCGTCACCACAGCCAGTTTGTTGGGATCCTTGGTAAAGCGGATGCGGGGGATGTAGCCGTCTTCGTCGAGCGGCACTTGGATGCGGCGTGTCACACGCGACTTGATGTCGAACGTATGGACAGAGACCTTTGAGTTGGGTTCGCCTGTCTTCGGATATTTATAGGTATATTCACCGGGATATTTCTCCAAGGCGTTGTAATGCGGAGCCTGTCCGGCAAACAGCGGGAAGGTGTAAGAGGGCACCTCTTTCTCGTCCCAGCGGATGAAGGCCAGCATCTTGCTGTCGGCACTGAACTCCAACGCACGGTCGAAAGCGAACTCCTCCTCATAGACCCAGTCGGGGATGCCGTTCAGCACCTCGTTGCGTTTTCCGTCCTCCGTCACCTGACTCTCGCTGTTGCCGTAGAGCAGTTTGACCAGGTAGATGTTGTTGTCGCGCACAAAGGCCACCATGTTTCCGTCGGGCGAGAAGACGGGTACCTGCTGCGGTCCGCCATCGGAGAGTTTCTCCACCACATTGTTTATCTTGCCTTCCAGGTTGCGCTTCAGGCTGTAGATGTAGTGTACAGCCGTGTACGAGTGCCGGTAGATGGGAGCGGTTTGGGTAGCGATGAGCACCTTGCTGCCGTCGGGCGAAAAGCTGTAGCTGTCGAACGTCTTGAAGGGGCATTCGCGTGCCGTAGCGGCATCGAACAGCACCTCCACCGCCTTTCCTGTCCGGAATGAATACTTGATGATTTGGGTCCGCTCGGCGTTCATCTGCGAGTAGTGTTCGCCGTCCTCGGGAATAGGAATCACGCCATAGATGTTTTTCGGATAGAACTTGCCGCCTACCACCTCTTTCAGGTCAAGCGGCTTGCCGCCCTGTGCTGCTCCGGTCAGTGCCAACAGACAGAGCAGAATGAGAAGATTGATTTGTTTCATGAATATGTTTTCGGTTAATCATTGATTCATGAGGCAAATGTAGGAATAAAGTTCGATATTCCCCGCATGGGTTGCGGGGAAATCACCAAAAAACATGTCTGCAACGGGGTTAGCTGCCTGTATACGATGACCGGACTGCAAAATCCGCTCCTTCGTTGTCCGTGACCTGGAACTTGCGGCTGACCTTCATCAGGTTGATGGTGTAGGTCACGATGTCCTGCGCTTCCTGAATCATGGTAAGATAGACCATGCTGACCTTGATGCTACCCCTCTGGCTCTGGATGCGGCCCAGCTCTTCCCGTTTCAGGTGAGAGAGCTGTCCGTTCAGGTCATTGGCCTTGCGCACCTCGTTCTCCAGTCCGTCAAAATCGTTGTTCTCCATGCGGTGACGGCATACCTGCAGCAGACCGGTGATGTCCTCGGTCACGTCGCCAAACTCACCCTTCTGAATGGCATCCAGCGGTTTGAAGTTGTTGTCTATATGCTCCAGACAGGGCTCGCAGAGACGGCCGATGCTGAACACCAGTTCGCTGGCGAAATCATTACCCTGATAGTAGTAGAGTCCCTTCTCCAGTACGGTATGGTTGTCCAGGCGGCACATGGCCAGCGTGCCGGTACGTTTCATCTGCTTTATCAGCTGCTTCTCAAACTTCACGGCTCCCATGGAGCGGCGCAAGCCACGCAGGTTCTCGTGCAGGAAGGCGGTGACGGTACGCTCGAAGTTCTCCTCAGTAAACTCCAGTATCTTGGTCAGCTCCTCGCGTGTATGCCGACGCATCAGCTCCAGCATCTCGCGGTTGTCGTTGCTCTTCATCAGCTGCTTCAGGGTGACATTGCCCTTCTCCTTCTCTTTCCGCTTCTTGTACATCACCTGGCTGCGCACCAGCGAGAAGATGGCGGCCGCTATCAGCAGGACAATGGCAATGCTGCCACCGAAGTACACGACCATTACGACCAGGAAGCAGATGGTGAAGGCGGCACCGGCGGTAATGAACCAGCCACCGATGACACTGAGCACACCCGTGATGCGGAACACAGCCGAGTCGCGTCCCCAGGCGCGGTCGGCCAGCGAAGTACCCATCGCTACCATGAAGGTGACATAGGTCGTAGAGAGGGGCAACTTCAGCGAGGTACCCAAGGCAATGAGCAGACTGGCCAGCACCAGATTGATGGAGGCACGCACCATGTCGAAGGCAGCGCCGTCGGCAATGATGGCTTCGTCCTTGCGGAAGCGGGTCTCTATCCACTGCTTGGCACCCTCGGGCATCGTCTTGCTCAGTCCGCTGCCCAGCGCCATGCTGAAGCGCACCAGCGTACGGGCTATCGGTGTGCTGCCGAAGCTCTCCTCTCCTTCGTCCTGACGGGCCAGGTCTACAGAGGTCTTGATGACGTTATGGGCCTTCTTGGAGGTGCAGAGCGAATACACCATGATGGCTCCGGCGCCTATCAGGAAATACCAAGGTGTCTTGGCCGACCCCTGCAAGGAGGTCATCAGGAAGCTGTCGGGGCCGCTGGATGTACCGTTCTGTACATAGTCCATGAACGAGGAGTAGCCGGCCAGCGGTACGCCGATGAAATTGACCAGGTCGTTACCGGCAAAAGCCAGCGCCAAGGCGAAGGTACCCAGCAGCACCACCACGCGGAAGATGTTGACCCGGCACCAGTGGAGTATCTGCATGATGACTGTACACGTCACAAAGATGATGCCTAGCAGCGACAGGGTGTTCTCGTGCAGCCACTGTTTGTTCTCGGGTGTCATGAAGGAGCTGTCCTTCAGTCCCTTAAAAAGCAGGAAGTAGAAGATGCTGGTAGCCGCAATGCCGCCAAACAGCGCGATGCTGTACTTGATGTGTCGCTTGTAGTTGAAGGTAAAGACGATGCGTGCCAGCCACTGCACCAGCATACCGAAGAAGAAGGCGATGGCCACCGAGACAAAGATAGCCATGATGACCGACAGGGCCTTGTCGGTATTGATGAGGTCGCCCAGCCCCAGCGTATCGCTGCCCTGCACCTTGATGAGGGAGAGGGCAAACGTACCGCCCAGCAGCTCGAACACCATTGACACGGTAGTAGAGGTAGGCATACCCATGGTATTGAATACATCCAGCAGCACCACGTCCGTCAGCATCACGGCCAACAGGATGCTCATGATTTCAGCAAAATAGAAGTGCTCGGGCTGGTAAATGCCGTGTCGGGCGATATCCATCATGCCGTTGGATAGGGAAGCACCGATAAACACGCCGACACCGGCAATGAACAGGATGGTCTTGAACGAGGCTGCCTTGGCACCGACAGCCGATTGCAGGAAGTTGACCGCATCGTTGCTGACGCCCACCACCAGGTCGAAGATGGCGAGTACGAACAGGAAGATGACGATACAAAGATAGATTGTTTCCATATACTGAATATGTATTGTTGTTTCTGCCTGCAAAGTAACGTTTTTAGTGTTGCAGGGGCGTGTCATACATATTACAGATATGTTACATTCAGGGATTGGCTACCGGATGCAGCCCCATCTTTGCGGCCCGCTGCAGCATATAGTCGCGCGCGGCCTGATACTCGTTGGGTATCACCCCGTCCAGAATGGCATCCTTGATGGCACTCTTCAGGGCACCCACCTGCCGGCAGGGCGAGAGGCCGAAGGTCTGCATAATCTCCTCGCCGCTGACGGGAGGCTGGAAGTTGCGGATGCGGTCACGCTCCTCCAGATCCTTCAGTTTCTGGCGCACCAGCTGGAAGTTGTCCAGGAAGCGTTGCTTGCGGACGGAGTTCTTGGAGGTGATGTCGGCTTCGCAGAGGGTCATCAGGTCGTCAATGTCGTCGCCCGCCTCGAAGAGCAGCCGCCGCACGGCCGAGTCGGTCACCTCTTCGTCGGCTATCACGATGGGGCGCATGTGCAGCCCCACCAGCTTCTGCACGTATTTCATCTTCTCGTTCATGGGCAGCTTCATCTTGCGGAAGATGCCGGATATCATCTTCTCGCCGATAAAGTTGTGGTTGTGGAAGGTCCATCCTATCTTCGGTTCCCACCGCTTGGTGGTCGGTTTGCCAATATCGTGCAGCAGCGCGGCCCAGCGGAGCCACAGCCGCCGTTCCGTCACGTCCAGCATGGGGACAGGCTGTGCGTCCTCCTCTCCCTTCGGAGCGTCTTTCCACTCCTGGGTGGCACGCGCCACATTGTCCAGCACCTCCAGCGTATGGTAGAAGTTGTCCTTGTGGGCCCGTCCGTTGCGGGTCTCTACGCCCTGCAGGGCTGTCAGTTCGGGGAATATCAGCTCCAGCAGTCCGCAGCGGTCCAGATCTATCAGTCCCCTGGAGGGGACGGGCGAGAGCAGAATTTTGTTCAGCTCGTCGGCAATGCGCTCGCGGCTGATGATGCCGATGCGCTCGCGGTTGCGCTCCAGTGCCTCGAAGGTCTCGTCCTCGATGTAGAAGCCCAGTTGGGTGGCAAAGCGCACACAGCGCATCATGCGCAGCGGGTCGTCGCTGAAGGTGATGTCCGGGTCGAGCGGTGTCCGTACGGTACGTTCGCGCAGGTCGTCCATGCCGTTGAAGGGGTCCACCAGTTCGCCGTAGCGTGCCGCGTTCAGGCAGACGGCCATGGCATTGATGGTAAAGTCGCGTCGGTTCTGGTCGTCCTCCAGCGTTCCATCCTCCACCACCGGCTTCCGGCTGTCATGGCTGTACGACTCCCTGCGTGCTCCTACAAACTCCACTTCCGTGCCCCGGTACTTCAACTGTGCCGTACCGAAGTTCTTGAAGACGGCGAGATGGGCACCCCGTCCCAGCCGTTTGGCCAGTGCCTCGGCCACTCCGATGCCGCTTCCTACCACCACCACATCTATATCTTTGGAGGGACGTTGCAGAAAGATGTCGCGCACGTACCCGCCTACCACATAGCACTCCACTCCCAGTTGGTCGGCCGTTTCGGAGATACGTTTGAATATCGAGTCTTCAAAATGTTGTTTCAGTTCTTCGGTTGTCAGTTCTATCATATCAGTTCATAAACTAATGGAATCATGCGATTTCACACATTTTCCCGATTTGCGCGTGCAAAGATAGTGCAAAATACCGAGTATGCGAGAGGAGAGAAAATTTATTTGCTCTCCCGAGCGTGAGGTTTTTATCTAAATCGAGAGCATAAGTTTCATGCCCGCATGAAAAAGTTATGCCAAGATGTAGCCTATTTTATTTAAAGATACAGATATTATTCTTATTTTTGCTGCCCGAAACAATTATTCAGGTTCCGGCACCGTCCGAAACCCACAAAACAAGAACCCATGAAGAGAATCATCCTTCTGACCTGCCTGTGCAGTGCATTGATGGCCTGCGGGGAGGTTGAAAAGAAAGCGGAGGCGAAGCTGCAGGCCGCCCGCGAAGCCTTTGAACGAGGCGACTATAACGAAGCAAAGAGGCAGATAGACAGCATCAAGGTGCTCTATCCCAAAGCGTTTGATACCCGCCGTGCCGGCATTGCCCTGATGCAGGACGTCGAACTGGCCGAACAGGAGAAGACACTCACCTATCTAGACAGCCTGATGCAGCAGAAGGAACAGGAGCTGGACCAGCTGCGCCCCCGCTACACCTTCGAGAAGGACGAGGAGTATCAGCAGATAGGCAACTACCTGCACCCGTCGCAGGTCATCGAGAAGAACCTGCACCGCTCCTTCCTGCGGTTCATGGTCAACGAACAGGGCGTCATGAACATGACCTCCATCTACTGCGGACCGCGCAACATCCACCACACCGCCGTCAAGGTGACGGCCCCCGACGGCAGCTTTGCCGAGACACCCACCGCCAAGGATTGCTACGAGACCAGCGACCTGGGCGAACAGATTGAGAAGGCCGACTTCAAGATGGGCAACGACGGCAACGTGATGGGGTTCCTCTACCTGAACCGGGACAAGGAAATCCGGGTAGACTACCTGGGCGAACGCCCCTACTCCTTCCGGATGAGTGCTGCCGACCGTCAGGCCGTGGCAGCGGTCTACGAATTGTCGCAGCTGCTCTCCTCCATGAGCCAGATTCGGAAGGAGCAGGAGGAAGCCCGGCTGAAGAAGGAGTTCGTCACCCGCAAGAAGGCCGAACGGGAAGCGAAGAATCAATAGATTGTGTAGGGGCGGACCTATGTGTCCGCCCAAAGCCACACGAAAGCGGATTCAGGGCGCAAAATATTGCGCCCCTACAGGTATACACCATCAATCTGTTGATGTAAAACCGAAAAACTTGAATAAACAAGAAGAGTGATATGAAAAAAGAAGAAAGCCAAGTGATTTTCGACCGCAACGTCGTTGAGTTCGTCACCGTAGCCGCCGAGTTCTGCCGCTTGCTGGAACAGGCCGAAGGGATGAAGCGGACCGACTTTGTCGACACCATCCTGAAGATGCTGCCCCTGCTCTACCTGAAAGCCATCCTGCTGCCGCCCTGCGAAACCATGGGCGAGGAGGAGCCGGAGAACTACGTCACCGAGGAGACGTACGAAGTGCTGCGGATGAACCTGGCCGCCATCCTGGCCGACCGCGACGACTACCTGGATGTCTTTGTCAGCGACATGAAGTACAGCGACCAACCCATCACCCGATACATCTCCGAGGAGCTGGCAGACATCTATCAGGACGTACGCGACTTCATCTTCGTCTTCCAGCTGGGACTGAACGAAACCATGCACGATGCACTGGCCATCTGTCAGGAGAACTTCCGCCTCTACTGGGGGCAGAAGTTAGTGAACACCCTGCGTGCCCTGCACGAAGTGAGATATGCTTCCGGCGACAACGACGAGCCGGAAGAGGAGGAATAAACAACCGCCCATAGAACATGCTGATCAAACGAACCATTAATAAAGAAGTAGTGAATGCCATGCCCAAGGCAGCCTTCACGGGCGAAATACACGTAGTGAATACTCCGTGGGAGGCAGAGCGGGCCGTGGCCTACCTGAGAGGATGCCCTCTGCTGGGCATTGACAGCGAAACCCGTCCCTCCTTCGCCAAGGGACATACGCACAAAGTAGCCCTGCTGCAGGTGGCCTCAGAGGAGCATTGCTTCCTGTTCCGCCTGAATGTGATGGGACTGACGCTTCCCCTCATCACCTTGCTGGAGATGCCACACATCACCAAGGTGGGCCTGTCGCTGAAGGACGACTTCATGATGCTGCACAAGCGGGCTCCCTTTGAACCGCGCGGCATCATCGAGCTACAGGAGTTTGTCCGCCCCTTCGGCATCGAAGAGCAGAGCCTGCAGAAGATTTACGCCATCCTCTTTGGCGAGAAGATATCCAAGACGCAACGCCTCTCCAACTGGGAGGCCGACGTCCTGACACAACCGCAGCAGCTCTATGCCGCCACCGATGCCTGGGCCTGCCTCAACATCTACCGGAAGCTGCAGCAACTGAAGGAAAGCGGCGACTACGAAATGGAAAGCTGAATTAATTTAAAATTAAAAATTTAAAATGAGAGGTGAGCGAACAGCCACGGGCGGAAGATATTCCGCCCCTACTTGTAGCTCGTAGCTTGTAACTTGTAACTAAAAAATATGAACTGTGTACAACTCAAATCAGGCAAAGAGGAATCGTTGAAGCGGTTCCACCCATGGGTCTTCTCGGGAGCCATTGCCCGCATCAACGGCAATCCGGAAGAGGGCGAAGTCGTGGAAATCTATACATCCCAACGTGAATTCATTGCCAAAGGCCATTGGCAGATAGGCAGCATCGCCGTGCGCGTACTGACGTTCCGGCAGGACGAAGCGATTGATGCCGACTTCTGGAGACGGAGGCTGCAGACCGCCTACGACATGCGCCGGAGCATCGGCATCTGCCAGCGACCGGACAACAACACCTACCGCCTGGTACACGGCGAGGGCGACAACCTGCCCGGCCTGGTCATCGACATCTACGGACGTACGGCCGTGATGCAGGCCCACTCGGCCGGTATGCACCTGGTACGCATGACCATTGCCGAAGCACTGCTGGAGGTGATGGGCCACTGCATCGACAACATCTACTACAAGTCAGAGACCACCCTGCCCTTCAAAGCCGACCTCTATCCGGAGAACGGATTCCTGAAGGGGGGCAGCACGGACAACGTGGCTCTGGAATATGGCCTGAAGTTCCACATCGACTGGCTGAAGGGACAGAAGACAGGCTTCTTTGTCGATCCGCGAGAGAACA
>SAMEA3663297__coassemble_996_pt1 | contig 11611 bp, 9 predicted proteins | sample SAMEA3663297__metabat2_low_PE_003 | metagenome-assembled genome bin SAMEA3663297 (sample SAMEA3663297) | pig gut metagenome | biome: pig gut; feature: pig-associated habitat; material: faeces | place: China | collected 2013
GCGCATGCTGTATGGCCGCACCAGCGCCAACAAGGCCTCCCGGTTCCTGGAGGAAATTCCCGAGGATAACATGCGCTGGGAGTGCAGGACAGCACCACACGAGCAACGGCACCAAGATGATACAAGCCATACGGGACGACCTCCATCGCACCACGCAGGCAGAAGAACCCCACTCGCAATCCACCACATACAGCAGTGCCAAAAGTGCCGCACCTACACCTGCCCCCACAGGGAAGGCCGTCCACGACACATCCACATTGCCTGTCACCAATTGTATGGCAACTGCTCCCAACAGATATATGAGGTATTCCTTCATCATACGCACCCACTGCTTATTTTACTCTTTCTCATCCGATTCCCATGCCAGCAGCCACTGTTTGGCCTCCCGTCCGCCGGCATATCCCGCCAGACGGCCGTCCGCTCCCAACACCCTGTGACAGGGTACGACGATGGAGAGTGGATTGGCTCCGATAGCCGAGGCCACCGCCCGCACCGACGACGGACGACCGATGCGACGTGCCATATCGGCATAGCTGCACCGCACGCCATAAGGCAAGGCCAACAGAACTTGCCATATCTCCTGTTGGAAAGAGGTGCCACAAAAGGCAATCGGAAGGCTGAACTGACGACTGCGATGTTCGAAATAAGCGTCCAGCTGACTGACGGCTTCCCTTACCACCGAGGCCTCTGCCGGCTCCCATGGGGTGGAGAGATACCTCCGCAAGCGACGTTCCGTAGCCTCCCACCGACCGTTTGACTGCCAGTCGCAGGCATACAGCCTCCCCTCGCAAGCGGCCAGCACCAGTTCGCCGCAGGGTGAATGATAAATGCAACTGCCCGCCATATTACTCCGATTGTTTCATCACTGACTCGTCGCGCATCAACAACGATTCCACATTGTATCGCGGACGGTCTTTCACTTCGATGTATATCTTGCCGATGTACTCGCCTACAATGCCCAGCGATATCAGTACTACACCTCCGACTAACCAGAGCGAAATCATGAGCGACGACCAACCCGGCACCACATTGTGCAGGAAATAAGAGTGCAGCGTCCACAACGTCACCACCAAAGCTATCAGTACAAAGATGCACCCTATCCAAAATATCATGCGCACAGGCTTCACAGAGAACGAGGTAATACCGTCAATGGCAAAGTTAAGCATCTTGCGGAAAGGGTATTTCGATTCGCCAGCAAAGCGCTTCTCGCGGTTGTAGTAGACACTAGTGGTACGATATCCCACCAAGGGCACCAGCCCCCGCAGGTAGAGATTACGCTCGCGAAAGGTACACAGGAACTGCAAAGCCCTGCTGCTCATCAGCCGATAATCGGCATGGTTGTAGACAGACTTTACCCCCATCCACTTCATCAGTCGATAGAAGGCCAATGCCGTGTTTCGTTTAAAGAAGGTGTCGGTCTTCCGTTCGCGACGTACCCCGTACACGATGTCATATCCTTCGTTGTAGCATTCAATCATCCGGGGAATAGCCTCCACATCATCCTGCAGGTCGGCATCAATGGAAACCGCCATGTCGCACCGCTGCTGCACCGCCTGAAGGCCGGCCAACAACGCCTGCTGATGCCCCACGTTTCCTGCCAGATTGAGTCCGCAAGCATACGGAGTAGAGCGATGAAGCTCGCAGATGATGGGCCACGTGGCATCCGTGCTGCCGTCGTTGACATAGAGGATATAACTGGACGGGGCTATCTGCCCGGCTGCAATCAGGCGGTCGTAGAGTGCACTGAGCCGCCGATGCGTTTCGGGCAACACCGCCTCTTCTCTGTAGCAGGGTACCACTACGGCAAGTATGGGAATCTTTTGCATCACAATATCATTACATTCGTTGTATTGCCTCCAATTTGTGGAGAGAATGCAATATTCGCAAGAATTCGGGAAAAAAACAAGTTCTGCACCGTTTTTTTCTTAGTTATTTCCATCTTCCTACCTGCTCCCTACCTGCTCCCTACCAACTCCCTACCATCTCCCTATCAAATGCCTTCAAATTCCATCTCCATGGAAGGGAAAAACAAGGCGTTTTTTCGAGTGGGGTAAGGAGTTGAAAAGGAGGTCAGCAATCGAGCAACCCCTCCATCCGGCCAATGGGTTAAACATCATTAAATTTCAACAGACGAGCAAGTGGAAATAATGGATGAGTGAGAGTAAATCTGTATTTTTACACAGACAAATATCCAAATGACAATCCATCAAAACGGCATCAGCTAATGAGAATCATCATCACGACACTGCTGCTCGCCCTGACACTGGGCGTCGGTGCAAAGGAAGAGAAGAAACCTTGGGACAACGGAAAGTTGAAAGTCTCCGACAACCAACGATACCTCCTGCACGAGAACGGTGTACCGTTCTTCTGGCTGGGCGATACCGGATGGCTGCTGCCCGAACGTGCCGACAGAGACGAAGCGGCGTATTATCTAAAGTCATGCCACGCCGCCGGGTTCAACGTTGTACAGGTACAAGTCATCAACGGCGTACCGGCATACAATGCGTATGGAGAGCCGTCGCACACCAACGGATGGAACTTTCAGCACATCCGCCAACAGGGGGAATATGGTTATTGGGAGCATTTGGATTACATTGTCAGACAAGCGCAGCAAGAGGGCATCTACATCGGTATGGTATGTATATGGGGAGGACTCGTGAAGGCAGGACTTCTCACGGCTCAGGATGCAGTCAAGTACGGCACGTTCCTTGCCAACCGATACAAGGACGAACCCAACATCATCTGGTTTATGGGAGGTGACATACAAGGCGACATTCATCCGGAAGTGTGGAACACGCTGGCCACTACCATCAAGTCGATAGACAAGAACCACCTCATGACCTACCATCCTCGCGGACGATACACCAGCGCCAAGTGGTTCAGCAAAGCACCGTGGATTGATTTCCACACCTTCCAGTCGGGACACCGGCGTTACAATCAGCGTATGGGCGACAAACACTACCCCATACCCGATGGTACCGAAGAGGACAACTGGATGTATGTAGACTCCACCTGGGCATACACGCCCATGAAACCCGTTCTCGATGCCGAACCGAGCTACGAAGAGATTCCGCAAGGGCTTCACGATGCCCGCGAACCACGATGGAAGGCGTGCGACGTGCGACGCTATGCGTACTGGTCGGTATTCGCCGGCTCTTGCGGACACACCTACGGACACAACTCCATCATGCAATTCCTGAAACCCGGCTACAGCACCAGCTATGGTGACAATGAAAGTGCCAAGCCCTGGTATCAAGCCCTGTACGATCCCGGCTTCTCGCAGATGAAGCATCTGAAACAGCTCATGCTCACCTTCCCCTACTTCGACCGTATACCCGACCAGACAGTGATATGCGGCCAAAACGGTACGCGCTACGACCGTTTGATAGCTACACGGGGAAAAGACTATCTCTTGGTTTACAACTACACCGCCAAAGCTATGGACATCGACTTCCGAAAGATTGAGGGCAAGACCAAACAAGCGTATTGGATGGATGCCGCTACGGGACGTTTCACTTACCTGGGCGAAATGGCGGATGGCATACACCACCTCTCCCCCACATCGGAAAGCGACGGGGTACTCATCGCCTTCAACTCCACCAAGGAGTACCTCACGCCCGACATGACAACTACCCCCAGAGCGGATTCCGGCCCTGTTCCTGTCAGTGAGAGGCCACGCATACTCATCACCACCGACATCGGAGGAACCGACCCCGACGACAACCAGTCGATGATGCACTATCTGCTCTACAGCAACGAATTCGACTGCGAAGGGCTCATCTCGTCGCCCTCGTTTGGCGAAGGCAACAAGAGCGAAATACTTCGTATGATTGATTTGTACGAACAGGATTTACCCCGTCTTCAGCAGCACAACCAGCAGGCGAAAGCACCCAATGCCCTCTATCCCTCGCCCGCCTATCTCCGGTCTATCACCAAACAGGGACGACACGGCGCAGCACCAATGGCCGGGTATTCAACTTCCACCGAAGGCTCGGAATGGATTATGCGATGCGCCAACAAGCAGACACACCGTCCTCTCTACATATTGGCATGGGGAGGACTCGACGATGTGGCACAAGCGTTGCACGATGCCCCCGAAATAGCCGGGAAAATACGCATCTATTGGATTGGGGGTCCCAACAAGAAGTGGGGCATCAACGCCTACGCCTACATTGTGGAAAACTTTCCTGACGTATGGATGATAGAGAACAACTCCACCTACCGAGGCTTTATCGCCAACTATAAGAATCCCGATTGCTGGAACGGAGGCTTCTACGACCACTATGTCAAGGGGAACGGCTACTTGGGAGCTGACTTCTATAACTATCTGCAGGGCAAACCGAAGCTGGGTGACACTCCCTCGCTGCTTTACATGATGGACGGCAATCCCGCTCATCCCGAAAAGGAGTCGTGGGGTGGCAGCTTTGAGCGATGCACGTACACGCCGCGCAGCGTTTTCTACCACACCACCACGGCAAAGGACACGGCGCAAATCTACTCCATCATCGAGTGGCACGTCAAGGGTCCCGTATGCAAACACCTGAAGACAGGCGACGAATGCATTACCCTCAGCATTGCCAACCAACAGTGGCGTGGATACTATCTGGGAGATGGCCACTATGTGGTGAAATACAGCACCTACAAGTCTGGTACACAGCCATACACCATCACTTCGGATATCAAAGGATTTCCCCGCCAGGAGGGTTTCATCACCATCGACAAAACCTTCCCCGGCCCGCACCGCGACACCGACTATTCGGTGGGCAGCCACTGGTGGTCGGACAAGGGTGACCCTACCCTATTCCACGATGGACACCAAGGAGCTGCAACCATTTTCAGATTCCGCCAGGCGATTATGGAAGACTGGGGCGAGAGATGCTCGTGGCTTTCCCGCTAAGCCAAAGCGCCTTACACAGGTACTCAGGAAACAGGAAAACTACAGGGGTCATCCCTTGTAGAGCAAAACCACATTGGGATAAACCACGCCTTCGGCACACGAGAACTGAACCGCCAGCATGAAATGGCGGAAGAACGAGGCCTGACGGAAAAAGAAATTGGGAACCAGCTGCACGTATTTTTCGGGCTGGCGGAGCACTGTCTCCATATCGGCCATCATCATGAAGTTGTAGAAGGGCGAAAGGCTGCCGATGCACTCTTCGTACAGGGAATGACCCTCTAACACGCCACCCGCCTCCATCTGTGCCACATAAGCCGGAATGCTGACCACATCAGGTGCCAACAGCAACGCACCACCGTAGAAATCGGCATACATAGAAGATGATGGAGAGGACGAGAGACCCGACAGGCGAGAGAAGAGGAAGTTGCTTGGCAATTCATACTGACGGCACCGACCGCCTTGCATCTGGAATCCGACAGGCAGATGGGAAGAGCCCGATGCCTGCATAGCAATCTGCCGAAGTCGTCGTTCAGCCTCTGCCTCGTCACGCACCGGAATGCGCATCACGGCATGGGGAGTAGCGGCCACGGTGTCCTGCGAAGCAAACAGACAGACCATGACACTCTCCGATCCACCTTGATCGAAGAATTCACGCCACTCATCGGCGACAGCCAAAGAATCAGACGACGACGCAGACAGTGAATAATGAGGTGAAGCAATGAACCCCAGCATGGAAGCACGGTCGGACAAGGCCCAGCGATTGAAGTAGAAAGTGGAAGCAGGCAAGTGGCTGCCAGGAAATCCTTCGACGGCCTGCTGACGGCGCAAGGCATTGATGAAGGTCTGGGCCGAATCCACTTCGTAACTGACACCCGAACAGTATACTGCATGGTCATTGAATTTCATGTCAAACTCCGTCCATTCGCCCAAACGAGTGGTAGCGCACAGGGAGTCAACGGGATTACCCATCTCCACCGAATGCATCCGCACGTACAGGGTAGCCGCCACATTGACATGTTCGCCGGCACGCACACCACTGAAAGCCGGTTGCTGAAGCAAGGAACGACGCAGACGACGGGCGTCAATCACCTCCTCCACCAACCGTTTCTGGAAGCTAAGCACCAGAAAGTCGCGAGTCAGATAGAGCGAAAGGAAACGACCGTCGGTCATCGGGTAGATACGTATCTTCTCTCCCTGATAGGTAAAATCTTTGGGCGGATAGGTCTCGTCGGTGTACTTGCGGATTAATGACTCCACCAGTTCGTAATCACCGCCTCCCAAACTGCAATAGAATACCTGATTAAGCGGGATGTTGGGATGATGGAAACTGATGAGCATCTTGTCCATCTGGCGGCTAAGCCCGTGAGGCGTATCGGCCAGCAGGACAGAAAGGTGTTTCTTCAGAAATACAAAGATATCGGAGATATAGAGGAAATGACGGTCTTTACTGCACTGAAGCTGGTTGATGTCGTGCACCAAATCGGCCATACGGTCGGTCTCCAGCACGGCCATAGCGTCATCAGGAACCAGCGAGTAGAGGTTAAACTCCGACCTTCTCTCCTCCGCCGTCAGACGGAAGAACGAATAGATGCCCAGCCCTGTACACAGCAACAGAACAGAAACAATCACAACTGTACGTATGAGAAAACGGAGTTTCATGGTTTGGCGTATCTATTTTTACTATTTTTTGCAAAAATAACACATTTCACCCATAAAACAATAGAATTGTTGAAAAAGTTTAGAAATATTTTAAAATTCTATTTTCTCCTTATCGTAAGCCAAGTGAATGTGTGGAGGCAGTTTCCGACTGACCACCTCATACAGTCCCATGTGATGGCTCATGTGAATCAGGTAAGTATCACGGGCTCCGATGCGTGCCGCCAGGGTCAACGCCTCATCCAAACTCTGATGAGTAGGATGCGGTTCCTCGCGAAGGGCATTGATTACCAGCACATCCAGCCCCTTCAAATAAGCGTACTGCGATGCTGGGAGCGAAGAGAGATCGGTTATATAGGCCAAACGCGAACCGATGCGATAGCCCAGAATCGGCAGCTTGCCATGCATCACCTGCAACGGAGTGACTGAGGTGGTGCCTACCTGGAAAGTGACACCCGGTAAGGCCTCCTCCAGCCGGATGCGGGGTACACCGGGATACTTGCGTTCGGCAAAGCAATAGGGCATACGTGCCCGCAAATGTTCGGCCGTATAGGCATCGGCATAGACGGGAATCTCTTCGGCCAGACGGCAGAAAGGGCGCAAATCATCCAGCCCTCCCACATGGTCGTAGTGTTCATGAGTAACCAAAACGGCATCTATCCGCCGAAAAGGAAGCGACAGCACCTGCTGACGGAAGTCGGGTCCGCAATCTATCAGAATCCGTTCGCTGTCCGTCTCAACCAAAGCCGATGTGCGCAAACGGTGGTCGCGTGCATCGGACGAAGCACATACAGGACAGGTACATCCCACCTCGGGGACACCCGTTGAAGTTCCGCTTCCCAAGATTGTCAGCTTCATGGCTATATTAAATTGACTTCGGGATGAATGGAGATGCCGAACTTCCGATACACATCGCGGCACACGGCATCAGAGAGTGCCACAATGTCGGCTCCTGTTGCTCCACCCAGATTGACAAGTACCAGTGCCTGCTTGTCGTAGACGGCGGCACGTCCAAGGGAACGTCCCTTCCAGCCACATTGCTCGATAAGCCAGCCGGCAGGAATTTTGACTCTTCCGTCCTCCAGCAGATAGTGGGGCATAGAGGGATATTGCCCGAGAAGAGGGTCAAAAGTCTCACGCGCCACGATTGGGTTCATAAAGAAGCTGCCGGCGTTGCCCAACTGAGCGGGATCGGGCAGTTTAGCACGACGGATGGAGATAATGGATTGACGGACATGCTTCAGCGTGACGGAGGGGAAAGAAGCTAACGTCTGGCGAATGGCTCCGTAATCCAACGTAAAATGTTCGCATCTGGAGAGGCGGTAATGAACGCGGGTAATGAACCACCGCTTCATGTCAGGACGTTTGAACAGGCTATCGCGATAGGCATAGGCGCACTCGTCGGCTGAGAACAGGCGTTGTTCGCCCTCACGACTGATAGCTTCCACAGCCAATATCAAATCCTTGGCCTCCACACCATAAGCACCGATGTTCTGCACGGCACTGGCACCCACCTCACCCGGTATCAGGGAGAGATTCTCAGCGCCATACCAACCCTGCTCAACACAGTAATCCACAAAACTGTCCCAGCAGACACCCGCTCCCACACGCACATCCACACTGTCATCGTCCTGACGAACCACCTCAATGCCTTGAATAAGCGAATGGAGCACTGTTCCCTCGTAATCCTTCGTAAACAACAGGTTGCTGCCTGCACCCACATGCAGATAGGGTTCTGTGACGGATCCGCTGCGGATGAGCTGCAGCAGTTCCTCCTCCGAAGCATATTCCAGCAGGCGATTCGCCGTTGCCTCTATGCCGAATGTATTGGCAATCTTTTGTTTAGTCATCTGTCAAATGCTTGTATCTTCATATTTGTACAACCGCCACTCTCCTGCCCTTCTGCGGAAATAAAAGACATTGGAGTAGCCGTTACCAATGCCGTTGACTTTCAAAATCTTGGTACGTGAGTGGTCGTCGTTGCGTTGTCCGTAATTGATGTTGGACAGCTTGTCGGTAGGCATCATGGGACAGAAGGCATACCACTGGTTCAGGTCGAGCGTGGTTTCCAGAATGGAGAACTCGTCATCCGGGTCGATGGTGACAAACTGCAATGGCTCGGTGATGTGATGGCTCTGATAAAGGCTGTCGGTCACAAAGCGGGCATAAAAAGAGACAAAGTCTTCGTCATCGTCCTTCTCCATACGGCGCAGATTGATGGCCTCAAGCATCCACATGCCCTGCTTCCGCTCAAAATAGTACTTCTTCACCATGCGTGTTTTCAGGTAAAACCACTCCACCTGTACGGAGGTCTGCGTGGTATCACCTATCATATCCATATCATCCTCGTTGTCGAACAACAAGGTATAATAACTTTGCTGGATGAAGAGGCTGTCGTGCTTCCAATACTTCTTCTCGATTCGGGAAGAGCTGTCCATATTATAAAAAGGTAAAGGGAAAACCGTGCGCTGCAGTTGCAACGCTTCGTCCGAGGCAAAACTGAAGACGAAATCATCGAACAGTTCATCAGCCTCTATCGGTTTCGGCAGTTCTTCCTCCGTAGCAGAAACCAGTGTGTCCATCCGCAGAGCAGCCGAATCTACCTGCTCTGTGATGGACGCAAAGGGATCTATCTTAGCCTTTCCCCCGCCGCACGCCATAAGGCATACAGCCAAAGAAAGCGCAACAACAATTTTTTTCATCTCGCAACAGCCATCCTATGGCATGGCCTACAAAACCATATATATATTATCTGTTCAATTTGATTTTCAGCTTCTCCAGCATATCCACCGTCATGGACTCCAAATCGAAGTTAGGCTTCCAGTCCCACTCTTCACGTGCGCAACTGTCATCCAGCGAGTTAGGCCAGCTGTCGGCAATAGCCTGCTTCAAGGGGTCAATCTGATACTCCATCTCAAAGTCGGGTACATGCTTCTTGATAGCCTGATAAATCTCTTCCGGGTCAAAACTCATCGAGGCAATGTTGAATGCGTTTCGGTGCTTCAAGCGGGCGGGCGCAGCTTCCATCAACGAGATGGCGGCATGAAGCGCATCAGGCATATACATCATGTCCATATAGGTGCCGGCCTTTACGGGGCAGATAAACTTCTCGCCTCTGACGGCCGAGTAGAAGATATCTACCGCATAGTCCGTCGTACCTCCACCCGGAGGGGTTACATTGGAGATGATGCCCGGAAAACGTACCGAACGTGTATCCACTCCATATTTAGTATAATAGTAGTCGCTCAACAACTCTGTAGTTACCTTGGTCACTCCATACATGGTACGCGGACGCTGGATGGTATCCTGAGGAGTCTTCTCATGCGGAGTAGCTTCACCGAACGAACCGATGGAACTGGGAGTGAAGACGGCACATCCGTATTCGCGTGCGACCTCCAGCACATTCCACAATCCGTCAATACCAATCTTCCAAGCCATGGCCGGACGGCTCTCAGCTACCACAGACAGCAAGGCGGCCAGATTGTAGATGGTATCAATCTTAAACTGACGGGCCACCACCTCAATGGACTGGCGGTCAGTAACGTCTGCAATGGCAGAAGGCCCCGAAGCCTTCAACTCTCCCCGAGGCATGGCACTGGGTATATATCCAGCCACAACGTGGTCATCGCCATAACGCTTGCGCAATTCCAATGTCAGCTCCGATCCAATCTGACCGGTAGCACCAATTACCAGAATATTTTTCATAACAAGTTATTTATAGGTTTTATAATAAATCACCGCAAAGATAAGCACTTTTTTTTCATAAAACTATCATTCTGCTATTGTTTATTCCAAGAAAAATGATGTTCTTTGTACTTTCATGTTACAAAAAAGAAACGAACCTTTTAAATGAAAGAATTATGTACGGTAAAATGAAAGATCATCTCTGCAACACACTTGCAGAAATCAAGGAAGCCGGCCTCTATAAAGAGGAGCGACTCATCGAAGGCCCCCAACAGGCTGCCATTCAAGTGAAAGGAAAGGAAGTGCTCAACTTCTGTGCCAACAACTACCTGGGTCTCTCCAATCATCCCCGCCTGATTGCAGCTGCCCAACAAATGATGGACCGTCGCGGCTACGGCATGTCGTCGGTACGCTTTATCTGCGGTACGCAGGACATTCACAAAGAGCTGGAAGCTGCCATTTCCGACTACTTCCACACGGAGGACACCATCCTCTATGCTGCCTGCTTCGATGCCAACGGCGGTGTATTCGAACCGCTGCTCACCGATGAGGATGCCATCATCTCCGACTCGCTGAACCATGCCTCCATCATCGACGGTGTACGCCTCTGCAAGGCCAAACGCTACCGCTATGCCAATGCCGACATGGCCGAACTGGAGAAATGCCTGCAGGAAGCACAAGCACAACGCTTCCGCATTGTAGTGACCGACGGTGTCTTCTCGATGGATGGCAACGTGGCTCCGATGGACAAGATTTGTGACCTGGCTGAAAAATACGATGCACTAGTTATGGTAGACGAAAGCCACTCGGCTGGCGTGGTAGGTCCGACCGGACATGGTGTGAGCGAACTGTACAACACATACGGACGGGTCGACATCTATACCGGCACCTTGGGCAAGGCCTTCGGCGGTGCCATGGGTGGTTTCACTACCGGCCGCAAGGAGATTATCGATTTGTTGCGTCAGCGCAGCCGTCCCTACCTCTTCTCCAACTCGGTGGCTCCGGCCGTTATCGGTGCCAGCTTGGAAGTATTCAAGATGTTGAAGGAGAGCAACGCGCTGCACGACAAGCTGGTGGAGAACGTCACCTACTTCCGCGACCGCATGACCGCTGCCGGGTTCGACATCAAGCCGACCCAAAGTGCCATCTGTGCCGTGATGCTGTACGATGCCAAGCTGTCGCAAGTATATGCTGCCCGTATGCAGGAAGAGGGCATCTACGTTACTGGCTTCTACTATCCTGTGGTACCGAAGGGACAGGCACGCATCCGCGTACAGCTCTCTGCCGGTCACGAGAAAGAGCATCTGGACAAGTGTATTGCCGCCTTCATCAAGGTAGGCAAAGAGCTGGGCGTCATCAAATAAAGACTGACCA
>SAMEA3663297__coassemble_1019_pt1 | contig 11410 bp, 10 predicted proteins | sample SAMEA3663297__metabat2_low_PE_003 | metagenome-assembled genome bin SAMEA3663297 (sample SAMEA3663297) | pig gut metagenome | biome: pig gut; feature: pig-associated habitat; material: faeces | place: China | collected 2013
GATGCCGACATGCCAGTCCCAATTCCGGCTACCCGGAAGCCGCTTTGGCCGGCATCCTGAATTGTCGCTTCGGAGGGCCCCATCACTACTTCGGTGTAGAAGTATGGAAACCCTTCATCGGCACCAACGACCGTCCGCTGACCACGGCCGACATGGAACGGTCTGTACGCATCAACCGCCTGGCAGAGTTAGCGGCCATCGCCCTATGCTGCCTCACAACGTTAGGTTGACAATGCCGCCGTAGGGAGTCAGCGCACTGAAAGCCTCTTCGGGACGCAGCACACCGGCATAAATCTGTGCACAAATCAGCACACCGCCATGTGCAAAACAGGCCATCCGCCGGCAGGTGGAGTGACGCAGTTCATCCAGAAACCGGGCTACCCGTTCATACTGCATGGCGAAAGATTCCCCTCCGGTAGCAGGCACATGCAGATAGTCGTTGTACCACGCTGCCAGACGGGGATCCCGGATGGCAGCGAACGGTTGCATCTCCCACTCGCCGAAGTCTATCTCCAACAAGCGTCGGTCAGGCCGTGCCTGCGGGTAGCCGCAATAGGTAGCCAGACGGGTACACCGGCTCAACGGACTGGTATAGACTTGGTCAAACGGGGCAAACTTCTCCAGTTCCCTGGCCGTCACGGCAGCCTCTTCTTCAAACGTATCGCGCAGCGGCACATCACTCTGCCCATAGCAGGTACCCGGCTGCACATCTACCGCCGTATGGCGAATCAACGTTATCTCAATCATCGTTCCTTTTGTTCTCCGTTACACATCAGTAATTGATTGCTAAATAAGCTATATAAAAACTAAGTTCACACAACATGAAAGTGGCTCCGCAGCAATCGCCGGTGTATCCTTGCAGACGACGTTTCATCCAGCGGCACAGCAAACCGAAGACGAGGAGCGGCACCGGCAGGATGTACCAGCAGCGCAAAGGCAGCAACAAAAGAACCGGCACCCATCCACCCACCAGCGAGACCAGCCACTCGGCGGCGGTCATGCGGCGATACACTACACGTGCCTTGCTATCCTGCTCCTTACGGGCGTATGGCAGCAGATTGATAATCTGCGACGCACAGCATTTGGCCCATGCATCCCCGCACAGCACCATGACACACAACAGACTGACCGGCAGCTGCGCCAACTGCGTCAGCAGGAGGAAGTAGACTACCAATCCCACTACCCCATAGGTACCGATGTGAGAGTCTTTCATGATGGCCAGCGTCTGTTCGCGTGTAGTGCCTCCGCCAAATCCGTCGCAGCAGTCGGCCAGTCCATCCTCGTGCAGGCATCCCGTCAGCAACAAGCGCGCCACCACCGCTACCATCCATGCCAACGAGACAGGCAATACCTGTGCTACCAACCATAGCGTAGCCGCCATGACACCTCCCGTCAGCCAGCCTACCAACGGCCAGTAGGGCACCACATGCTTGAAGCTATCGGCCGGCACCCGGGCTATCCTCCAGAAAGGCAACCGTGTGAAGAAGATACATGCAGCCAGCAGATTCATACGGTCAGAAATATTTGGTGATGGAGGCGTGCGCAAAGCTATCCATCTCGTTCAGCATACGCACAGCCGATTCCAGAATGGGGTACGCACAAATGGCACCCGTCCCTTCGCCCAACCGCAAGCCCAGATTCAGCAACGGACGGGCACCCAAGGCCTGCAATACCAGGCGATGTCCGCACTCGTCCCCCTGATGGCCATAGACGGCATAATGTTTTACATCCGGATAAAGGCTTGCAGCCGCCAGCATACAGTTGGTCATGATGAATCCGTCCACCAGTATCAGCACACCCCGTTCAGCCGCCCGCAGCATGGCACCTACCGCCATCACCATCTCTAGTCCGCCAAAGTAGCGGATGATGTCGCGGGCCGAACCGTCGCCCCGATAGTTATCCAATGCCCGGTGCAGCACATCGTATTTGTGTCGGATGCCCTCTTCATCCAGTCCGCTGCCTGCTCCCACGCACTGCTCCAGCGGGATGTGGGCCAGACAGCTCATCCAGAGCGACGAGGCTGATGTGTTTCCTATTCCCATCTCACCGAAGCTCAACACGTTGCTTCCTTCGGCGATGCAGCTGTCCGTCACCGCTGCTCCGTGTTCCAAACACAGTTCCATCTCCTCCTCCGTCATGGCCGCCTCGTACAGGAAGTTCCGCGTGCCGCGGCGTACTTTCCGGTTAATGATTCCCTTGTCGTAGGGCAAATCATAGTCTACCCCTGCATCCACAATTTTCAGTGTGAATCCGTGCTGACGACAGAGGAAGTTCACCCCGGCTCCACCATGCAGGAAGTTACTGATTTGCTGCCAGGTAATCTCTTTGGGCGAACGGCTCACCCCCTCCTCTACAATCCCGTGGTCGGCTGCAAAAAGTACGTTCTGAGGCCTCCGCAGGCAGGGTGTCAGTGTCTGTTGCACCCAGCCCACTTGCAGGGCCAGCTCTTCCAGCACGCCCAATGCCCCCTTCGGTTTCGTCAGGTTATCAATCTTGTCCGTTAGCGCATCCTTGATGGCTTCGTCCGGCTTTCTGATATCAAATGTTCTCATTCTTCCGTTGTTGTTTTATGAATTGATGTTCACTTCACCTTCATGGGGATGCCACATACCATCATCACCACCTCATCGGCACGCGAGGCGATGTATTGGTTCATCCACCCTTGCAGGTCGGTAAACTTACGTTGCAGTTCGTTCTCGGACGTCCCGCCCATACCTATCTCGTTGGTCACGAACAGGAAGGTGGCCTCCTGCTGCGTGAATCGGTCAAACTCCTGCTTCAGCGCCTCCAGCGACCACTCCACATCACCCTGCGTCTGAAAGAAAAAGTTGGTACACCAAAGCGTGACGCAGTCTATCAACACCACCCGTCCTTCTACCCGATGGTGGCTCAGGTATCGCTCCTCCTCCACGTTCGTCCACTCCGGGCCGCGTGCCTGCTGGTGCCGCACTACCCGCTGACGGAACTCCTCGTCCCATACATGCGCCGTAGCCATGTAGATGGGATTAGGAGCCAGTTGCAACGCCCTGCGTTCGGCATAGCTGCTTTTTCCCGACCGTGCACCGCCCGTTATCAATATGATTTGTCTCATTCTTCTCTTCTTACTCCACAGTCACCGACTTGGCCAGATTGCGCGGCTGGTCTACGTCCATCCCCTTGCAGACGGCTATGTGATAGGCCAGCAGCTGCAGAGGTAGCGTCGCAATCAGCGGATCCAAGCACTCCAACGTCTCGGGCAGTTCGATGCAGGTATCTGCCAGACCGCTCACCACCGTATCACCTTTTGTCACCAAGGCTATCACACGCCCCTTGCGGGCTTTAATCTCCTGTATGTTGCTCAGCACCTTCTCATACAATCCGTTGCGCGTAGCTATCACCACCACAGGCATTTCGGCATCTACCAGTGCGATGGGACCGTGCTTCATCTCTGCAGCCGGATAACCTTCGGCATGGATGTACGAAATCTCCTTCAGTTTCAAGGCTCCCTCCAGCGCCACCGGATAGCTGTATCCGCGCCCTAGATAGATGAAATTGTGGGCATACGTGAATATTTTCGCCAACTGTGCGATGCGGTCGTTCTGCGCCAGCACCTCCTTCATCTTCTCGGGGATGCGTCCCAATTCACCGACGATGGTGCGGAAGAGGTCGTCGTCCAGGGTCTTCTTTTCGCGTGCCAGCGTCAGTGCCAACATCGTGAGTACCGTCACCTGGCCGGTGAAGGCCTTGGTAGAAGCTACACCAATCTCCGGCCCCACATGGATATACGATCCCGTATGTGTGGCACGAGGTATGCTGGAACCGATGGCATTGCAGATGCCATAGATGAAGGCTCCCCGGCTCCGGGCCAACTCCACTGCAGCCAAGGTGTCCGCCGTCTCACCGCTCTGCGAAATGGCTATCACCACGTCGTTGCTGTCGATGACAGGGTCGCGATAGCGGAACTCGCTGGCATACTCTACCTCTACGGGTATGCGGCAGAAACTCTCTATCAGATGCTTGCCGATGAGGGCGGCGTGCCATGACGTACCACATGCTACGATGACGAAACGCTTGGCTGCCAGCAACCGTTCCTTGTAGTCGATGACGGCCGACAGCACCACGCTGGTACCCTCTACGTTGATGCGCCCGCGCATACAGTCGTGTATGCAGTCAGGCTGCTCAAATATCTCCTTCAACATAAAGTGCGGATAGCCTCCCTTCTCCAGTTGTCCCAGGTTCATGGCCACCGTTTTCACCTCGTGCGGGCACTCTACATTGTTCAGATTCACCACTTTCAGCTTTTCGCCCCGGCGTATCAGGGCAATCTCCTCGTCCTCCAGATAGACCACCTTGTCCGTATACTCCACGATGGGGGTAGCGTCGGAGGCCAGAAAGAATTCGTCATTGCCTATGCCTACCACTAACGGACTGCTCTTGCGAGCGGCCACTATCTGCTCCGGATGCTCGCGCTCCAGCACCGCAATGGCATAGGCACCTATCACCTCCTGCAAGGCCAGCTGGACGGCCGTCAACAGGTCGATGCCGTTGCTCTGCTGGATATACTCTATCAGCTGCACCAGCACCTCGGTGTCCGTACTGCTTCGGAAGGTATATCCTTTTGCCTGCAGCTTGGCCTTCAGCACGGCATAGTTCTCGATGATGCCGTTGTGTATCAGAGCCAACCGTTCGGATGACGAATAGTGCGGATGAGCATTCACCGACGACGGCTCGCCGTGTGTGGCCCAGCGGGTATGGGCGATGCCCACCCGCCCCGAGGTATCCTTTTGGGCAGCAAAGTGCTCCAGGTCAGACACCTTTCCCTTTGCCTTGTACACATTCAACTTGCCATCATCGCCTATCAGTGCTACGCCTGCACTGTCGTATCCTCTATATTCCAGCCGTTTCAGTCCCTTCATCAAGATAGGATAAGCGTTCTGACGTCCTATATACCCTACAATTCCACACATAATGTTTTGCTCTTAATTGTTTTGAATGCAAAAATATAGAAAAAACGGATGCATCAAGCACATCTCGTCATTTTTCATCGTTCGTACCCGACATTTTTATTGCAGCCTCCAGATACAGAAAAGCGCAAAGTGACAGTGTAACCAATCGTATGCTGTCGCTTTGCGCCTTTCCGCATCTGTCAGGGAGCGGTTTCCCGCCCCGGCATGTCGTCTCAGAAATAGAATCCGAAGCCTACCTTCAAGCCGAAACGCGAACCTTCGCCATCTACATTCCAATAGACAGCAGGCTCCAACGTGATGGTACGGCTCAGGAAATAGGCATAACCGGCTTCCAAACCAAAGGAGCAACGGGTATCGTCCCAATCACCCAAATCCCAACGGTTGACATTGACATTGGCACCCAGATAGATACCCACCTGGTCGAAATAGTAGCGTCCGCCCACACCCAGCGTGTAGACATCTGCATTGTTTTGATTCCAAGCCGCTCCAGCCTGTACCAGCAAGGCTACATTATCCAACAGGAAGGCTCCGCCCTTGGCCTCCAATCCGAAGGAGGTCTGATCCAACTCCGTGTCGTGTACCAGGTTGAGTCCCGTCAGCGATGGGCTAACAAACCATTTTCCTTTTTCAAACTGTGCCTGAGCTGCCACTGTGGCAACCAACAAGCAAACGAACAGTGCAAGTTTCTTCATCTTGATTTAGTTTTTTAATGGTTCCTGTTTCGCAGCGTCTTTGGGCATTTGTACCAACCGGCAGAACCCGCGAAACGTAGTGAATGATTATCTATCGTCTGCAAAGGTATGATTTCGCTGTGAACTACCAAGCATTTTGCCGAAAAAAATGCCGAGATACCCGCCAATCGTTCATTCAATTCGGATTTGATTTAGTAAAACATCGATACATTTCATACCTAAAAAAAGAGGCTCCCAGAGGCAGCTACATTCAGGATACGACTGAATGTGTTTCAGGATACGACTGAATGCATTTCAGAATACGACTGAATGTGTTTCAGGATACGGTTGAATATTGAGGCCTGTATTTCACTATAAATCAAATAGTTACAAACTCACCTTTTTGAGTCAAGCCAACTTCTCCCGATTTTAATCTTTCTTTACATTATTCTTCTCGTTCAACGACTCCCGTTTGCGCAACACCCACCAGAGCAACAGCACCACGAAATAGGAGGCAGCTGCCGTGAGCCACTTCTGCTGCAAATCCAACTCCACATTGCGCGGCAGGAAATAGAGAGCCATCGCCGTGACATAGAGAAGCAGGAAAAGGCAGAGGGAGGGTGATTTCCGGCGTCGCCTCATCGTCCCGAGCCTTTACGGATTTTACTGCACCAAACGCCAAACCAGAGTGCGGCAACGACCACGGCCACCAGAGCCACGGGGCCTACAGCAGCCGTACCCAATCCCAATCCCTCGGGAGCCACACAGATGTAACTGGTGCAGACAGCCGTCATGAAGAGAGCCGGAAGGAGGGTAAGCAAGTAGCAACAGCCCCGACGTTCGCGTACCAGGAAGGCTGTAATGGCCCACAGAGTGAAGACGGAGAGCGTCTGATTGGCCCAGGCAAAGTAACGCCATATCATGTCGAAACCATCCTTGTCGCGCTGGCTGTAGAAGAGCAAGGCAATTGCAACCACGAACATGGGAATGCAGATATAAAGACGTTTGCGCATACTCTTCTGATCCAGATTCAGGAAATCGGCTACTATCAGGCGGGCCGAACGGAACGCGGTATCACCACTGGTAATGGGTGCTGCAATCACACCCAGAATGGCCAGTACACCACCTACCATCCCTAACCAGCTTTTGGTAATGGCATCGACAATGACGGACGCATTGCTCTCGTCCATGCCGTTGTTGTGGAAGAAATAGGTAGCTGCTGCCGCCCAGATAAGTGCAACGATGCCCTCCGTAATCATGGCTCCATAAAAGACGGGGCGGCCGTGATGCTCACTGGTCATACAACGTGCCATCAAGGGGCTCTGTGTAGCATGAAAGCCACTGATGGCGCCACAGGCAATGCTGACAAACATGATGGGGAAAATGGGCAGTGTAGCTGCTGCTGGATGGGTGTTGTGCAGACCATCCCAAAACTCAGGCAGTGCAGGATGATGTACATAGAGCATGACCAGAATGCCCACGGCCATGAAGAGCAGCGCAATGGCAAACAGCGGATAGACCTTGCCTATAATCTTGTCAACAGGCAGCAAGGTGGCAAAAATATAATAGATGAAGACCACCACAATCCAGAAGTTGGCATCCATGGCATCCAGCGTAAGTTTGGCCAACAGCCCGGCCGGTCCGGCCACAAAGACCGCCCCTACCAGTATCATCAGGATGACGGTAAACCCACGCATCACCTGCTTGGTGGTAATACCCAGATAGCGTCCGATAATCTCCGGCAGGCTTTCGCCATCATGACGCAGCGAAAGCATACCGGCCATGAAGTCGTGTACGGCACCGGCGAAGATGGTACCCAGCACAATCCACAGGTAGGAAGCCGTACCAAACTTGGCTCCCATAATCGCACCGAAGATTGGTCCGAGACCCGCGATGTTCAGAAACTGTATCATGAAGATTTTCCAAGTGGGCAAAGGCATATAGTCCACTCCGTCCGCACGTGTCAGTGCGGGAGTCTTGCGGTCGTCAGGAGCAAAGATACGCTCCACAAAACGGCCATACACAAAATAGCCTGCTACCAGTGTCAGCAAGCAAAGCGTAAATGTAAGCATGATGTCTGTCTGTTTTTCATTTTTATTACTTTATGGAGTGCAAAAGTAATGGTTTCTACGAAAACAGCCTCATTTTATCAACAGTTTTGCGTATCTTCGCCCAAATTTTGATGTGCATCTGCTATGAGAAGATTTATCTATACCATATTATATATACTATCCGGAGTGGTCTCACTGCATGCCCAATCTCCCAAACACGAGGTACGTGCAGCATGGATTACCACCGCCTACGGGCTGGATTGGCCTCACACAAAGGCCACTTCGGCTGTCAGCATACGCCGCCAGCAGGAAGAGTTGTTGGAGATTCTGGACCGACTGAAGGAAGCTCACTTCAACACGGTGCTGTTCCAGACACGCACCCGGGGGGATGTGCTGTACCCTTCCGCGATAGAGCCCTATAACGAGATACTGACCGGCCGGCTGAACGGTACCCCCGGCTACAACCCTTTAGCTTTTGCCGTAGAGGAATGCCACAAGCGCGGAATGGAGTGCCATGCCTGGATAGTGAGCATCCCTCTGGGCAACCGGAAACATGTGGCAAGGTTAGGAAACAGTTCGGTAGTAAAGCGGAAGGGAGCCATCTGTGTACCCTATAAGCGAGAATATTTTCTGAACCCCGGCCATCCGCAGACCAAGGAATACCTGATGGGCCTGGTAAGGGAGGTGGTGACTCACTACGATGTGGACGGGGTACACTTTGATTATCTACGTTATCCCGAACATGCACCCCGCTTTCCCGACGGGCCCGAATACCGCAAATATGGCAAGGGACGGAGCCTGGACCAATGGCGCAGAGATAACATCACCGAGATTGTCCGCTACCTCTACAAGGGAGTGAAGACACTGAAGCCATGGGTCAAGGTAAGCAGCAGCCCCGTGGGCAAGTATCGCGATACCAGCCGGTACCCATCGCGCGGCTGGAATGCCTACCACACCGTCCACCAAGATGTGCAAGGATGGTTGGGTGAAGGCATACAGGACCAAATCTATCCCATGATGTACTTTCGCGGAAACTCATTCTACCCCTTTGCGTTAGACTGGAAGGAGCAGAGCAATGGGCGTCATGTGATACCGGGCCTGGGTATCTATTTCCTGCATCCCAAGGAGGGGGATTGGAAAATGGAGGAGATTGAACGGCAAATCAATTTCCTTCGCGCGAACCATCTGGACGGCGAGGGTTTCTACCGGATGCAATACCTGACGGAGAACACGCAAGGCATCTACGACCTGCTGCAGCAGACATACTACACCGCACCGGCCTTGACACCTGCCATACCTTGGATGGATGCGACTCCTCCCACACAGCCTAAAGGACTGAAAATCAAGAAACTGAATGAAGGATATTGGCAGCTGCAATGGGAGGCATCTACCGACAACGACCGCCAGAACCCGCCGACGTATGTGATTTACGGTTCGACAGACGGTCCTGTCGATCTCCACAATCCGGCTCATATAGTGGCACAACGGGTAGAGGGCACAGCCTTCATCTACGCCCCCATCCTGCCATGGAAGACCTGTACGCATTTTGCCGTGACAGCCACAGATCGGTATGGGAACGAAAGCAGGGAGGCCGCCTACGGCGAAGCCAACGAGTGACGGGTACGCTGCCGGGCCGTCACCTCCCAAAGGTTACATTTCTACACGATGCACTTCATCGACTCCATCAATGCCGTTGATGGTGGCAATGACCCGTTGGAGTTCGCCAAACGAATGTACGGAGAAATTGATGGTACAGTCCACAATTTCATCGACAGTTACCGTATTCAGGCTGGAGATGGATAACTTCATACCGTTGGTGATACAGTCCACCAAATCGATGAGCAGATGATAGCGGTCTACCGCACGCACATTGATACGTACCGGATAGTGTACATCCTCATCCTCGGGGAAGTCTACCGAAACGATGGAGTCACCCTTCTGTGAGGCCAGACGGATGGCCGTAGCACAGTCACGTTTGTGGATGGTCACCTTGCCATCGGCCTCCATGAAGCCGATGACCTCGTTGCCGGGCAACGGATGGCAGCGGAGGCAGCGGTTTTTGGGTATCGACTTCATCTGACGCAGGTAGGGCAGCAGAAAACGTTTGGCCTTATACGTCTGCACACACTCCAGCCAGTCGGGTTTCGGTGTAAAATGGGGGTTCACTCCCACTTCTACACAATCGCCGTGATGCAACTCGGTCTTGACCGAACAGAGTTTGCCGTTCACTTTGGCATATTGGGCATGTTCACCGATGGCACTGTGTATCTCAAAAGCGAAGTCGAGTACGGTAGCCCGTTGCGGCAGACTGATGGCCATCCCTTGTGGCGTGAACACCGTGATGTCTTCGTTGTAGAGCGAACTGACCACACTGTCCATGAACCATCCGTCACTGGATTGGCTGGCCGCATCCTTCAACAGAGCGCGGAACTTCACAATCCAGTTCTCCCACGCGCCCTCCACACGCTCCACGGCGCACCCCAGCTTGGAGTTCAGCACCATCCGTTCGGACGAGATGTGTATCTCCTCCCAGATACCCTGTTCACTGAGCAGCTGGATGTGGAAGCTCTGGTATCCGTTCTCCTTGGGAGAGTCGATGTAATTGACGATGCTGCCCGGTTTCTCCTTGAAACGGTCTGTCAGGATGGAGTAGATATGAAGGCAGGTACGTTTCTCATCCTCCGGACGTTCTGCCGTATAGATGAGCCGGATGACATGGCGATAGTCCAGATGCTTGAAGTCACGTCCGGTCGCATGAATCTTCCGCCAGATGCTGTAGGGCATTCTGTAGCGCACTTCCGTGCGTGCGTCAATGCCTTTCTGTTTCAGCAAAGCCAACATTTTGCCGGTAAACTCATCCAGCCGACCCTGATTTTCAGTTTTGTCTTCAGCCAAAGCCTGCTCCAGCTCCTGATATTCCTGTGGACAGCGGTAACGGAGACTCAGATTCTCCAGCTCGCGCCGAATGCCATAGAGCCCCAGACGATTGGCTAACGGAGCGTAGAAGTAATCCGTCTCGCCCGCTATCTTCATCTGCTTGTCGGGTCGCATACTGTCAAGCGTACGCATATTATGGAGGCGGTCGGCCAGTTTGATGAGGATGGCGCGTATGTCGTAGTGGAGCGAGTCAAGCATTTGCTTGAAGTTGTCCACCTGCTTGGATGTCTCATATTGTTTCTTTTTCTGCTTGGTCACCACGCGCACCAGGTAAGCGACATCCTGTCCGAAACGGCTTTTCACATCCTCAGTCGTGAACTCGGTATCCTCTACCACATCGTGCAGGAAGGCAGCGATGACGGGGTTAGGTCCCAGGCGCAGTTCCTCTGCCACAATACGTGCCACTGCTACAGGATGAATGATGTAGGGGGCACCGCTCTTGCGTTTCTGCCCTGCATGAGCCTGACGGGCGAACTCAAAGGCAGCCCTGATGCGTTGTAAGTCTGTCTCGGCCACATTACGGGCGGCCATCACTGCCAGAATGCTTTCCAACTGGCCATTGATCAGTGTGTCATAATCTTCCATAGATTCAGATGTTCATATAATACGGTGGTTAAAATTTGCATCAAGGGAGAGCGCCATTCACTCCCTCTACCAATTCACCCACAAAAGTAGTCAAAAGCACAGACTTGATTCACATTTTCTACAGTTTTTTTATATCAAAAAGTGAGGGAACGTTTTTCTTTTATTTACCTTAAATCCGCAACACTATAAAATAAAAATAATATTAAGCACCTGAGCAACA